>Ga0208375_1004512_pt1 | contig 10918 bp, 10 predicted proteins | sample RifOxyD1_FD_184038 | JGI IMG/M metagenome (GOLD analysis project Ga0208375, IMG submission 184038) | Soil microbial communities from Rifle, Colorado - Rifle Oxygen_injection D1 (SPAdes) | ecosystem: Environmental > Terrestrial > Deep subsurface > Rock core/Sediment | place: Rifle, Colorado... | reverse complement strand
CCTGGAGCAACGAGTTCTGGAATACCTGACGCCATGCACCTCACCGACCTTTTATTCACCTTTAGTTTTATGCCATTTATCAAAAAAATAAGATAGAATAAAGTAAAAGAAATCAATTTATAAAAATGACCAAAAATAAAACGAAAAAATCATCTATTTTAAAAAAAGTTCTTTCCGTGGTGCCTATATCTATTATTATCATCTTGGTTTTTTTAATCCTGATTGTTTCCAACACCAACCAAAACTTCGCCAGTCATCCCTACCCATACCTGATCAGCAATCATCTATTGGATCAAAAAGAAATTGATAATGCTTCTTCGGCCCATGTTTTATTTATTGGAGATAAAATGGGAGTGGCGCTGGCGCACTATATCCCCTACATCAATGAAAAGCTTTCGAAAAATTTGCAATCACCGCTTAACATTTTTAATTGGTGCAAAAAAAATGAAAGCATTGTGCGCACCTTGGATAAAATTAAAAAACTAAAAAGAATCCCTCCTGTCATTATCTATCACGGAAGTGCTGATGAATTTTATGAAAATATTTTTGATGTCGCTGATTATCCCCGAATTATTGCAAACATCAAAAGATTTAATATCCCCTATGTACAACTGGCCCTTGAATTTTTCCCGCAATTGTCAAAGATTATATTCAAACCTACTAAAATTATTTTATTAAAAGAGTTAAAGCAAGATACCCGGACATATACTGATTTGGAACAACAGCGCAGGATGGAAATCACTTACTCACTTTATAATTATCATCTGATGGAGCTGATAAAAATCATTCGTCAAACCAATGCCGAAATTATTTTTCTAACCACACCTCTAAATTTCCAAGTCCCCCCTCAAAGAGTTTGTTCCAATTCCACTACCGAAAAACTTAGCAATCATCTTTTGAAAATAAGGACATATCTTGATGAGGGCAAAACCAAGATTGCTTATAACCAGCTCAAGGAACTGTCCCAACATGCCATTGCCAATGCCCAGGTGTATTATCTGTTGGGACAAACCTGTTTTTTACTTGGTAAAACGATCGAATCTAACAAAGCCTTTAACCTTGCTACCAGCTTTGACTGCGTCCCCTGGCGCAGCAACGGGGTCTTTAACTCCATTATTGAGCAGGTGGCCCTTGCCAATAGACTTAATTATATTGATTTTCATTCCCAGGTTAACAAAAGTATTGAAAGACGGGTGTTGTTTTCTGACGTATTTTTTCCACAACCCATTTTTTATGAAGAATTAAGCCAGCAAATAATTCAGCTTATAAAACAGTTTTTTCAGATATAAACAAGGATTTATTTATGTCAATCAGTATGAACAATCTAGAAAAATATAAAATCAAGCTTAAGAAAAACGATGTATTATGCATGACTGGGGATATTAATCATGATCTATATTATATTATTTCGGGAAATCTGCTTATCTGTGTAAACCAAAAAAGACAAATCACCCCAATTGCCTATTTGGGGCCGAATGAATATTTAGGAGAACTATCATTTATTGATCATATGGATCGTAGCGCACATATTATAGCGTTCGAGGACAGTGAAGTTTTAAGAATACCATCTGCTGAATTTAAAACCCAGGTCCCCAGATGGCTAAGGAGAATCGCCAAGAAAATTACTGCCAAAATCAGATTGATGGATGAAATTATTCAACAAAACGGTATCAGAAAAAAAAATGTTGAATCTATTCAACCCTTGTCCATTGAAGATCAACGGACTTATTTTAACTCATTAGAGGAATATAAAAAGAAAAATAATCAGGCCTTTAAACCATAAATGCTATCGCCATTACTGTAGTGATACTGCTCATATAAAAGAAATTCTTCAAAGAAATGTTTATCAAACCACCGCTCAACAAAATAAATGACAGCATAAAAAATGGATTAACCGACATCAACTGCAATGGGTCAATGCTTTTTGTAAACATTTTTTTCAGGATTAAAACCGCAGCAACATATAAGAAACAGATTAAGGCAATACTGCCCGTAATGACTAAAATCTTATCGTATGCTAGCTGGCCATGTAATAAATAATTACCCCCAAATAGAATTGCTAAAACATAGTTGAAAATAAAAAATAACCGGTATTTTCTGATTCCGAGGTACATATCGCCAACGATTTCTTTCTCCCTAAAAATATTCCCAAGCAAAAATATAGTCAGTAGATAAACACCCAGCGGTTTGGCAAATAAAAAAGCCCCCATCCAGAAAGTAAACAAAACTATTTTTAAACCCAGGACAGGAAATGTTTTGTCTGGATCTAAATCCTGCGTGGATGGTTTGATGACTTGGTGGAGTCCATAATGCACAATCGTGGTAAGTGCTCCACCCAGTAAAAGAATCATGAGAAAATATATTAATTGCTCATGAAGATTGGCCACAATATTTAGATTTAGATTTTGGAGATGATGCCAAATATTGAACATTTTAGTGTAAAGTACGGGGATAAGCAGGAGTGCTCCAATGAGCATCCATATCGCTAAATGGAAAAATAATGTTTTGGAATATTTGACTCTAAAATTAAAGCTGGCACCCCACATAAACATCATAATGGTAAGGATGATGATAAACCCGAGTGTAGTCGGATATGATTTTTCAAAAGACAAATAATAAACAATCATTGGCACAGCATAAACCACCAGGCTAATTTGAAATATTTTTTTACGATTGGCAAAAAGACCAAAGAACATGAGCAGTACTGTTATCAGTCCAAAAACTTTATCTTTTCCGCTGAGATTGTCTTTTTTCAAATTCTCATACAATGAATATCGCCAATCTTTTTCCTGTTTCACAATGTTGCTGGGTAGTTGGCCTTCCCGATAATTAGAAGGACCTGAATCATGTGATAAAGAAGCCTGACACTGGGAATAACCCCATGTTGCATGAAAACTTATAAGCAAAAAAATCCCTAGCTGCATGAAATTCACAATCATTTTAAGCATATGCCCCCCCATAAGAAAAGTGCTTGGATTCAAGCTGGCCTGACTGTGTTTAATAAGCAATTTCAATTATAGACCCTTTATTAAAAATCTGCTAGTTTTATAGGAAAAAGGAAACCGCTATTTTAGCTTATGAATGGTTGGGTTTGATCCGGGAGTTTATAATGAGTGATAATTTTTCTAACGATAGAAAAAATAATTCTAGAAGTGGTAACAAAAATAATTATCGAGGCAACCACAAATATAATAAACACAGCTCGAATAAATCAAATTCCAAAAATCCGCCGCCACTTTCCGATGTTGCTGTCATCTCACACTCAATGAAAACAAACGCCAACTCCAACAAGCATTTTAATCCAAACCATCGCCCTAGAAGAAATAATTATAGGGGAAAACCTGAAAAACATTTTTCTTTAGATAAAGTCTATACCCGTTACTACTACCTGCTGGAACTGCATAATTTGGCCCGGAAAAAATATTTTGAAAACATTTATCAAATCAATGAAAGAATTGTGCTTAAATTAAAAAATACCTATGAGCAAACACTTTTGGACATCCAGACTTTTCTAAAAGAACTGACTGATCCCCAAAAAGAATATTTAAATGAAAAACTTAACATGTACCCCGAAGATACCATCTATTCCACCAACCATGACCTGGACAAGAAAGGTGAGAAGCCCATAGATGACTACCAGATCAAGGATCCGCATTTTTTAAACAGCCAGAAAGAAGCTGATTATTCCAATGACACCCAAGAAAGCATCGGAACGCTTGAAGAGTATAATCAAATTAAACAATTTTAGATGATTTATCTAAAGATTATCTGAATCGTACACATCATCCTTGGAATCTTCCAGTGCAGCCGTAGAATTAAGATAGTTATCCAAGGTTTTTTCGTTATCCTCCAAGATGGCCTTCTTTAAATCGCTGGCAGGAATGTCTAAAACCTCAGTGACCCTTCTAAGCATTTTGAGTGGTACATTACATAATGCCCTCTCAACGTTGCTGATAAATTGCCCGTTTTTATATCCCAGCAAATTGGATAATTCCGATTGCGAGTATCCCTTTGGATGGCCTAGACGTTTGTCCTTAATAAGTCTCGCAATATTTTCAAAGCAACGCATACTCTCCTTCTCTTTCACCTTTCACTCCATTATTTTAATATCTTTGAACACATTTAATTTAACAAAATTATTCAAATCTGGCCAAACATGTTTTAGTTACTCGTTTTAATCAACTATATATAATTACAACCAGTTAACGCACACGTTTTGTAAAAATAATATTTAATCTTCACATATAGAAATGTATTACAGTTTTTTACAAAATAAAAGATGAGGAAAAAAATGAAAAGACTTGCCACCTGGAATGTTAATGGTCTGCGGGCCATCACTCAAAAAAACTTTCTATCCTGGCTGGCACAATCCAATTGTCAAATTATTGCGCTTCAAGAAACCAAACTTAATGAAACCCAAATTCCCAAAGAACTGTCTAATTTAAATAATTACCATACCTGGTACGCCAGCGCTTTAACCAAGGGATATTCAGGAGTAGCTCTATACTCTCATAAGCAAATTGAGCGACCCGAGGTAGAGATCGGTCTTGGCATGGATCAATTTGATGATGAGGGCAGAACCATTATCGCTCATTACAAGGATTTTATTTTTTTTGCCTGTTATTTCCCAAACGGTGGCAGGGATCTCTCCAGAGTTCCTTACAAATTGGCATATTCCGATGCTGTTTTAGACAAGGCAATTGGGTTACAAAAGCAAACCCAAAAGGGTGTTATTATCTCCGGAGACTTTAATACCGCCCATTTCCCTATCGATTTAAAAAATCCCAAATCCAATGAAGGCAATACCGGCTTTTTACCTATTGAGCGAGCCTGGCTGGATAAACTCACGCACAATGGGTTTATTGATATTTTTCGCAAACAACATCCAAGCGAGGAAGGCCTGTATACCTGGTGGAGTTATCGCTACGGTAGCCGAAATACAAACATTGGTTGGCGGCTTGACTACTTTTTTATTTCAGACAATCTTGAATCCAGGATAAGTAGTACCTGGCATGGATCAGAAGTTTTAGGATCCGATCATTGTCCCAGCTACCTTGAGCTGGAATTATAAACTTCCTGCCCCTTATAATAGGTATAATAAACCATATTGTTATATTCTTTGCGGTTTAATCTATGTTTAGAAATCATCCTCTTTAACACTTCTTCGGTTTTTTCATTTGGTTTGATGCTGGGGGATTCAACAAATATCATATTGGCATATTTACCCTTGGCAAAATTCCCATGAGTTTTTGTTAAACCCAGAAACTGCACCGATTTTAGAGTTGAATGATAAAGACCCTTGGTATAAGTCGCACCTTTAATTAGTCTTTTTTGATTTTGACTTACAAACGATTCAATAACATCAAACATTGACAAATACGGCCCACCACCAATGTCTGATGCCAAAACCCAATTAACCCCGCTCCTTTCAATTTTTTTAAAATCAAATAAACCTGACCCCAGCCCTTTATCTTTTACAGGTGCATTGGAGGTTGGGCAATGAACAATCCAGGCTTTTTTTCTTCGAAGAAGATTTAATTCTTTTGAAGATAGATAAATACCATGTCCAAATAAAGAACGTGCACCAATCAGTTTGCATTTATCATATATTTCGGTGTAAGTTTTCACCTTTTCAAAACCCATAAAATCCTTGTACATCTCAAGCACCGCTTTGATTTCAGCCTTGGTTTCTGACAGGTGGGTCTGGATAAATACTTTTTTATTTTTAATATAGTCACCAAGTTCATGCATCAAGGGAGCATCCACTGACAAGGCAAATCGAGGAGTAAGTGCGTAACGTCCTTGATATTTATTAATCATTTTTTTTACCAGAGCAGCAGTATCATGTGATTTCATACATAGATACTTCGGCGAATTAACCGTCATCAAAACATTACCTATTAAAAAATCTCCTACGAAATGTTTAAATGCATCCTCCAAAGCATTAGGATGAATCGACGAATAGCAAGCACCGCCAAGGGTACCCACTTGCTTCAGTAGTTTGGAAAATGCATGGGCTTTATTTATAGAAAATTTTTTATTTTTAAATTTGGCTTCATAAGGCCAGGTATATTTTCTAAGCCAGTTAAGCAGAGATATTTTGGGTTTGTGGCATACCTCATCTTGCACCCAATGAAAGTGCATATCAAAAAAAGCAGGTAGTGCCATAAGCTTGGTCATCTGCACCACTTCCACCGATTGCTTGTTAAAATATCGGGGCAATATTTTTTTTTCTTCACCAAGTTCTTCAATTTTATAAAAACCTTGGTTTTTCGCACCATTTTGTTTTCTTAAAACAATGGCCCCTTTTCGCACTAAAATAGCCTTTTGGGCAGATTCCGGATTAATAAAATCACATAGAAATATTTTATAAGTTGGGTCTTGCAAAAGTAGCTCCTCTTACATTAAATTGGCTAATGACTATAGTTATTTAATGTAAGGAAGCACCTATGACAAGGTTTCAATTCAAAACAAAACTTTTTTTCCTAGCTATCTGGCTACTCTTGCACTTTAATGCTTTGGCCGAAACAACCTATAGCGTTAACAAAATACTTAGTTTAAATGTTTCATCCTCGATTAATCCAGCCACCACCAATTACTTGGAAAGCGGTTTTAAACATGCTCAGATGAATGGTTATCATTTAATTTTAATGAAAATGAATACTCCAGGCGGACTTATTACGACCACTAAGCAAATCCTTACGATGTTTGGCGAAAGTGATATTCCAATCGTGGTATGGGTTACCCCTGAAGGGGCTTCGGCTACCAGTGCAGGCGCTATTATCGCTAGCGGTGCGCATCTGCTTTATATGAACGCTGGAACAAATATCGGTGCCGCCACTCCGATTACCCTTGGAAAGGATATTGAACAAACAGACTTGAAAAATAAGGCCATTAATGACCTAAAGGCCCTGGTACAAAGCTTGGCCCAAACCAGGGGAAGAAGCGAGAAAGATTTTGGATTGATGATAGAAGAAGCGAAATCTTTTAAAGCACAAGATGCTTTAAAAAATCAATTGATCAACGGTCTCGTCCATAACGAGAATGAATTATTTCAAGCAATCAATAATCAACACATAAAAGTGAAAAATCAGGATTTCTTGCTGGCAGTAAATAATCCCAAGCTTGACGAATACGAAATGGATCTGGGACAAAAATTACTTAATATACTGTCAAATCCAAGCCTGACTTATATCCTCTTTTTAATTGGGGCAGCATTGATCTATCTGGAATTTCAGGCCCCTGGAGGGTATGTGGCTGGGGGACTTGGTTTCATATGTGTTATCCTCTCCGGAATCGGATTTCATTTGCTTCCTCTAAATTTCGGGGCACTCGGGTTAATTTTGCTGGCATTCATTCTCTTTATTCTAGAAGCTTTTATCACCAGTTTTGGACTGATTGCCCTGGCGGGGCTTGTCTCACTTACCATTGGTTCGTTATTCCTGTTTCGAACCGATGATGCCTACCTACATTTTAGTAAACTGGCGATGTTTTCATCCATCCTCTCTATTGGAACATTCTTATTAATCATTTTATACATGTTTGTTAAAGCGATGAAAGTAAGTGACTCCATGTCTTTCCATAGTTTAAAGGGTAGTGTTGGGATGGTTACCCAAATCATTGATACCACCGGCACTGAAAAAATATATCATATAAAAGTCAAGGGAGAAATCTGGAAAGCTAAATCCCTTGATAACATGCCAGTTAATACCCCCTGCCTGGTTTTGGATAAAAATAAAAATGAAATGATTCTCAATATAAAAAGAAACTAAGGAGCATTTATGTTTGGAAGCGCTTTTTTACCATTTGTCGTAATTTTAGTTATTTTACTTGCTAACATGATCAAAATTGTCAATCAGTATGAACGTATTGTGATTTTTACGCTTGGAAAATTTACTGGCGTCAAGGGGCCTGGTCTTATCATCATCATTCCGTTAATCCAAAAAATCCGCAAGGTTGATATTAGAACTTTGACCATGGACATTCCCCCGCAGGATATTATTTCCAAGGACAACGTGACCCTAAAAGTTAATGGTGTAGCATATTTTAGAGTTGAAGATCCTGCCAAGGCCATTATTGAAGTCGAAGATTATTTGATGGCCACCGGACAGATTGCTCAAACCACCCTCCGATCGGTTATTGGTCAATTTGAACTAGATGAAATCTTATCCCAAAGAGACACTATCAATCACAAGCTTCAATCCATCATTGACGAGCAATCCGAACCTTGGGGTATCAAGGTCTCTGCAGTTGAAGTCAAGGCCATTGATCTTCCCATAGAAATGCAAAGGGCCATGGCCAAACAGGCCCAGGCAGAAAGAGAAAAAAGGGCCAAAGTCATATCTGCTGAAGGTGAATTGGTGGCATCAGAAAAACTGGCCAAGGCTGCTGCCATTTTAGATCAAAACAAAAATGCAATCATCCTTAGGTATCTCGATACCATGAAGGAAATATCAAGTGGCGAAGGCAGATCCACCACCTTCTTTCCACTTCCTATTGATTTTTTAAATACCGTTAAAAAATAATTTAAAATAGGTTGACTTAAAGGTGACAAAAATTATTTTTTGTCACCTTTTTTGACCGATGCCAGGGATCTTTCGATTTTTTGCAGTTCCAGTTCATTCTCCTGGATCTGTTTTTCCTGCCTTTTTATAACCTCTAACATAGGCGCAATTAAGTTTGCATATTGTACAGACAGACTATTTCCAGTTTGACCAACCAGTTCCGGATATTGCTTTTGAACTTCCTGAGCGACCAGTCCCAAACTTTTCTCACCAGTATTTTTCCAATTAAAACTTACCCCTCGCAAGCTGAGAATTTTATTGGCATCTTTTTCACTGATAACCCTTATATTCTTTTTTTCCTTTTGATCTGAGACATGGTTATATTTGGTGGCAGAAACCTCGTCTGCCGCCGCAGATCCTTTTACAAATAATTTTGTAACATTATTCACATTTCCGTTTTCAATAATTACCGGACTTCCTCCAGAATGGTTGAAAGTTAATTTACCAAATATATCAACCGCACCATCTGCCTTGATCGCATAGGGTCTGGGGCCTGGAACCCCCCCCATGACCGTTGAATTGGCAGCTGTAAATGTCTTGATACTAATGCTTTTACATAAATCATTGTCAGAATAATCCAAAATGCCACCTAGAGCGCTGCAAAGATCCTCAAGGTTGTTGGAATTTTCGGACACACACCTTAAAAGTTTGGTACCCGTCCCGTCAAAAATAAATTTGATGGGAAGAATCCGGGCGGTTTCCATATTTTTGCCGCTCCCTGCACCTTTCTTTTCGAATGTGACAATCAAATTGGTCCCTCTTAGGTTTCCTTGGATAACCTTGACATTCCCGAGCTTCAAATCCTTGATGAACACCTTGCCGATCCCTGATTCATTCTCAAGCGAACTATAGTCATCCCCCTTCTTTAACACAGAAGTGATATTTCCACTTAAATCTTTTCTAAAGATTTCGAGTAAGGAGGCATTTGAGGTATGATGATTGTTAAAGGTTTCATAACAACTGTCACGATCCCTAAGGACATACATTAACTCGTACATAATATTATCTGCTTGGAAATTTTTTGAAGTATCCCTGGTTCTCTCAGTTTGAAAATCGATGATCTTCATACCACCAAGGGCAATCACCCCCAGCAGCCCTGCGGCGACAATCACCTCTACCAATGAGAAGCCATGATTTCTATTTGGACTATTTTTTTTATTCATATAACTACCCACCAGATATTTTTACGGTTGATGTTTTATCCTTGCATTTATATTCTTGATCCTGGATTTTTGACTTGCGATCACTCTTTCATTTTCTTTTATCATCTCGATAAGCGGAGCTATCAATTTTTCTGTTTCTATGGTTTTTACGTTCAATTGTTCATTACTGTGAATAATCTCCGGAAAGTATTTTTCAACCTCCTGAGCAATCACCCCGAGGTCATGCTGCCGATCTCTTTTCCAATCAAAACTCACTCCTCTTATCTGTAATACTTTTTTAGCCTCAATCAGGTCGAGATCTTGTATATTTTTCTTAAGCGACAGATCTGAACTGTAGAACATTTTACGTATAGTCATATGATCGAAGATATCCAAGTCGCCTTTGATTTTGCAGATAGTGGGAAAATTCTTGCAAAGCGAATCCCCAACATAAAGATCTCCAGCTTTCAATCTAAAAATATCATGTCGGTTATCTCCGGTTACCTCGCAATAATTAAGTCCACTGCTACCGCTTTTATCGCAAGGAATATATGTATCGCCATTTCCACTACAAACATCCTGGCAATTGAAAGCATCTGTTATTTTGCTTCCAAAACTGCATTTACGATAGCTACCATCCACCTTAGCATCACTGTTACAATCCCTGTTGTCCAAATCCTGGGGTGGTATGAAATAACCAGGAGCTTCCGGTCCACCTTCCACAAGTGGACCAGTACAAGAAGTGTAACTACTCGACGTTATATTTACCCATCCTGACAAGTCGGGTATACCAAGCACAGAACACGCCCCTCTGCTTTTGGCAGTTTGCTTGCAACTACATTGGCGGACTTTTCCACCCTTTACAAATTGAATTTCAACTTCTCTCCTGACTCGATCAAATTCAGGAGCACCGGTAACGCTATTTTTCCAAAACTCCAGATAATCGGTAACGCGCTTTGAGTCCTGAGTGATATCACCAGCAATGGTTCCAAGTACCACGCAATCTTCCACTTTCACACCTCCGACAAGAGCCGGTTTCGTTTTACAAAAAACGGGTGACTTAAATTCGTTCGTTGCTCCTAGGCAGTAGGTATTGCCAGCAGGACATAACTGGGTATCCCCAACGGTTATTCTGGATGGGTAGGCATTATTACTGACCACCACTTCCAGTGCGGTGTCATTATGTTCTGCTCTGATCGCCACCGGTGAAGT
>Ga0208375_1004507_pt1 | contig 10935 bp, 15 predicted proteins | sample RifOxyD1_FD_184038 | JGI IMG/M metagenome (GOLD analysis project Ga0208375, IMG submission 184038) | Soil microbial communities from Rifle, Colorado - Rifle Oxygen_injection D1 (SPAdes) | ecosystem: Environmental > Terrestrial > Deep subsurface > Rock core/Sediment | place: Rifle, Colorado... | reverse complement strand
ATCACCAAGATAGTAACGAAAACTCCTTCGTCGACGGCCAAAAGTGAAGGAGCGGAAGGCTTCAAATGATCGGAATTGGTACCGGTTATCATAGAAGTGCTAAAAACTAAAAACAGGTCAATAAATGTTTACGTTGAGACCGCGCATAATGGCACTTTGTTTCTTCTAAAAAATGAATAGTAAGTAAGTTCCACTTAACTATCATTTTGAAAATAAATCTCTTGAGAATGTATATGCAGGAGATATTAATTAGTTGGTGTAGATATTTCAATTGATTAACTAAAATTTCATACATACGGCTATTTTTACTTGAAAGTAATTATAGACGCGTCTATAATTACTTATAGGTAATTATGGCCGTATCGATTGAGGGAAGAAAAATGAGGTATTTACGTTCGTTTATAGAAAAAGATTTGGAGAAAAAAATAGTATTACTGGGAGGCCCGAGACAGGTGGGTAAAACCACCCTCGCGCAAAGTTATAAGGGAGAATATTTTAATTGGGATAATGATGATGATCGGCAAAGCATAATCAATAAAATGTGGGATGACGAAAAAAGACTTCTGGTATTTGACGAGCTTCATAAACGTCCTAAATGGAAAACTTGGATTAAAGGGATTTACGATAAAGAAAAAAATAAACACTCATTTTTAGTTACCGGTTCGGCGCGACTAGATGTTTATCGCAAAGGGGGCGATTCATTACTTGGTCGTTGCCATCATTGGAGACTTCATCCCTTTACCCTTGATGAGCATCCTGCGAATATGTCAAAGGATGAAGTTTTTAAGAGACTCATGAGTATTGGTGGTTTCCCTGAGCCATTTATTGAAAAAGATCCCGATTTTGTAAGAAGATGGCGGAAAGAAAGGTTTGATAGGGTGATTAGAGAAGATATACGGGATTTGGAAAATATAAGAGATATAAATTCCCTTAGTTTATTTGCGGATATGCTGCGCAGTAGAGTTGGAGGTATGATTGAACCATCCAATATGGCTCGTGATATTCAAGTGGCGCCTAAAACAGCTTTGCATTGGTTGGATGTTTTGGAAAAGATGTATATTGGTTTTTCCATTAAACCGTTTACTAAAAATATCAATCGGTCAATTGTTAGACCTCCCAAATTTTATTTTTTTGATAATGGTGATGTAATTGGAGATGAAGGAAGTCGGTTTGAGAATTTGATTGCCACCCATCTTTTAAAAAGACTTCATTTCATCGAGGACTCAGAGGGTTATAGAATGGGACTTCACTATTTAAGAGATAAGGATAATCACGAAGTTGATTTTGTCATAAGCCGCGATGGGGTGATTGAAGAAATTATTGAAGCAAAATTAAATGATAATAATATTTCTTCAGGCCTTATTTATTTCAAAGAGAGGCACAAGGCGAAGCGTGTAGTACAGATTGTAGCAAACCTCTCAAAAAAAATGACTCGAAATGGGGTGGAATTACTTTCCCCTCTAGATTATTTTTCAAGGCCACCGTGGGATAAAAAATAATGTGTAGATATTTTATATTATGTTCAAGCCTGAATAAGGAATATTAAAATGAATAAAGCGATTATTTTAAATGGTACCTTGGGAAGTGGAAAGACAACCATTGCTAGAGCAGTTAATCAAAAAGTTAGCGAATCAGTACACGTTGAAGGTGATGGTTTTTTGTGGAGGAATCCATGGCCAAAAGATTCAAATGAAAGATGTGAACTATTGCTTCCTCAATTGCAAAGCATAATATCATTTTGGAAAGAGCAAAATATTAAGTTAATAGTATTTAGTTATTTAATGCCAGAAACATTTTTTATTAAAAAAGTTGAATCTGTATTTGAAGAACTGGGTTTTAAAACTTCGACTTTTACATTCTTTCCTCGAAAAGAGTTGCTTCACAAAAGGATCGTTGAACGAAATAGGATGGGAAAACCCGAATTTGAGATTTTGCCTGCCAATGAAATGAATGAGTTACTTTTAAAACAAGAATATGTTGGCAATAAAGTTGAAGTCGATGAGTTACATACTGTTGATAAAATTGTAGATATTATTTTTAGAAAAATTGAGAAAGGCTGAAAAGGTATTTTTTAACAAGTACTTTGATTCTAAAATGAAGGAAAGATATATGAAATTTTATCGAATGGTTTTAAACAATAAACAAATGGGAGTAAAAAAAATATTTTGCAATGAAAATCACTGCTGTCCGGTTCGCTGTCTAGCATAAAATAAACATGGCCCGATAAAACCTATGTGGTATAAGGATTTTTACTACAAAATTCATTCCACATACGTTTTGGAGCGGGCCATGGCGCAGTCTACAGTATTTTCACAGGTAATCAAGCTAATTTCACGACAACATTTTGATTCTATTGTCTCCAAATATCAGGGCAATAAGGGAGTCAGATCCCTTGAATGCTGGACCTGGTTTGGAGCAATGCTTTTTGGACAGTTAACCGGACACGATTCGATTCGGGCCATTGAAAGAGTTTTTGCTCATAGTGATCCTCAAATGAAAAAATTAGGTTTTACAGCAGTTAAAAGAAGTACCTTGGCAGATGCTAATCATGTTCGACCTGTGGTAATTCTTGAAGATCTCTTTAGCTATGTATTAAGTGAGGCCAATCGGGTGGCACCTAATCGCAATGGATTCCGCTTTAAGGGGGAGATATTCGCTCTTGATTCAACAACAATTGAACTGTGCTTGTCTTTATGCCCATGGGCCCAATTTCATCATGGTAAAGGTGCAGCTAAATTACATACAGCTATTGATATTGCTGGCAATCTTCCTCAATTTGCAGTCATTACTGAGGGGAAAAAGCATGACATGACAGCTATCAAAAATGAGATATTTTTCCCTCCCCAATCAACAGTTATTTTTGACCGTGCCTACGTAGACTATGAATGGCTTAACAGTTTAAATCAGTCTGAAGTTTATTTTGTAACCAGATGCAAATCCAATTGCCGGTTCAAGGTGTTTAAAAGTCAGAAAACTGACCGGACACGGGGACATATCTGTGATCAAATTATCTATCTCAAAAGTCAACGTGGTAAAGAGTATAAGGGTAAACTTAGAAGAATCAGCTATCGTGACCCGGACACTAACAAGCGTTTATGTTTTCTAACTAATCGCTTTGATCTGGCAACGCAGACCATTTGTGATCTTTATAAAGCGAGATGGAAAGTGGAACTTTTCTTCAAAACATTGAAACAGAATTTAAGGATCAAAAAATTCATCGGAACTAGCTCTAATGCGGTCAAAGCACAGATTTTGGTAGCATTAATTGCGTATTTACTTGTACAAATCTTGAGGTACTCACTGAAGTCAAGCATCTCAATACCCGATGCTATGGCCGTTATTGGGACTTTACTACTTCTAAAAGAGCCTATAGCGCAGCTATTTGGAGACTTGCCCGCCGTAACCCGCCATCCACCGCCTTTTCAGCTATCGCTTTTTTGAAAATTAAACCGGACAGCAGTGATAATCAATTATAAGTTCTAAAAAATTTTTATTAATATTTAACCTGTAATCATTAAGCGCATTTTCATAACATCCTTGATGAGAAATATTTGCTAACTCAACTTTTGCAGTTTGAACCCCTGTATTATCTTTAAACCAATAAGTGCACTTAGCCGATATTTGTTGAACTCCGAAAGCATTTATCGAAACAATTAAGATAAGAATGTATGCAACAACTTTCATGATTATCCTTTGGTTTTTTAGCATAATAGAACAAAGAAAATATTGGGTCGAAATAATTTATTAACTTGAGTAATTATTTCAAATAAAGTAGAACTCTACCATATTTCTGCATCCTCAATAATTATAAGCGGTTATCGAGATCATGCAACTAAGGCAAATTACCGGTCATATCAGTTTTGGAGAAATGCTGCTCTCATATTGGGAGACACAGGAAATTTCTCAAGTAAAAATGGCGGAAAAACTCTATATATCCAAGCAAGACTTTTGTAATATTGAAAGAGAAAGAATACATGTAACCGTTGGATGATCCAAGGTGAGCGCTTATAGCCATAGCTTAACAAAATACCTTAGTTCAATTATTTAGTTTTAAGTAATAATATTCCAGTATCTTTTAAGAGCTCCTTGTACCAATTAAAATTATCACTACCTTTTATAACTTCCTCCCCAAACAGTGCGCTTTCAACATTTTCAAATTTCACAGGCAGTCCTATTGCCTCTGCATTATAAGAATTATTCATTTGCTGATAATGAAGATGTGGAGCATCCGAACCCCCTGTGTTACCACATTTGGCTATAACCTGCTCTCTTTTGATCTTTTCACCTTTTTTTACTTTTATGGACTCTTTTTGCAAATGACCTAAAAGTGAATATTCCGAATTACCATGATCAATTATTAAATAGTTTCCATAAATTATTTGTTTCAGTGGAAAATTTTCCTTTTGCCTTTTAGTTAATTTTTGTAATTCTTTATCGTTAAATGCAAAAGGGTGATCAGGGATACCATCAACTGCTTCTACGACAGTACCTTCTGCTGGTGAGTAAATATCAATACCATAACAATAATACTCTGAAGCTTTGAAAGGATCATTTGCGTAAGGTTTTAAATTTTTATCAAGGATATGGAAATCTGTAGCAAATTCATTTTCTGGTGAATTGGCCCATCTATGACTAATAATTCCGTTAACACCACCTGCGCCAGCTACTAAACCTTTTAGCGGCAAAGAATATTGTCGCTTTAAACTATATTCTGTAATCGTAAAACTATAAGTTACCATTTCATTTTTATTATAATAACATTTTACTTCTGCTGAACTGATTTTCTGATTTGATAAAATGTCAAAATGTTGGACTCCTATAGCTACAGATTGACCTGGTTTTAAATTCAAACTATCTGTAATGTCACCGGATAACCAAGATTTCTTATAACCCAATTCTTCCACCATCGGATTGATATATATTAATTTCATGTGACCTATTTCAGCTTGTAACCATTTTTCATTCCAGTAGTTTGTCTGCACAATTCCATCTATATCTTTAAAGCTGACTTCACATTTACTCAAATTAATATCACTTTTGGAAATATTAGTTATCTTTAAAACCTTTAACATGAATCTATTAATAACACTCTCAATCCCTTTTACAGCTTTTACGTCTTGATAAAGAGCATAAACATTTTGTCCGGTAGCTAAACGAAAATCTAACATTTTGGTTTTCATAACGATCTCTCCTCTCAAAATAATCACAGATGCGGCGCTGTCCATTTCCCCTTTACAATCTCTTTAGCATACGGGCCTTGCTCAAAATGAAATTTCCCCATTCCATAATGAGCTATCTTATCTCCAGCGACTGAATAAATATAAGCATCGGTTATGGGATTGTTTCCTGCAATCATTGGATACAGTGCAAACTCCAAAGTTCCATCTTGATCAAGATCGTAGAGATACTTATCCTTTGATATTTTTACAAAATAAACAAAAGTATAATTATTCCACTTTGAAAGAATTTCTGAATAATCATTTTTTTTTGTTTTTACGACTAAAAATAATCGATTTGACGGTAGGCACAGATCATTTTCTCTGTCACACCCATCCTTGAAATATGATTCAATTTCCAAGAATAGATCTGAAGAGATTTCTATTTTTTTAATACCAGTATACACAGACTCACTATATCCAAAAGTCGTGAGAGGAAATGAAAAAGCAAAGAGTAATAGAATAGTGAAAAAATTATTTCGACTGTTCGTACAGCTTAAGTATTTTGTCAGCATATTTTTCTCCGGCATCGTCATTTGAGTGATAAAATTTAAGTGTTTTCTTTAGTGATTTATCTTTGTGGTTTCTGATTAAATAAAACTTATGAGCAAGCCATCTTATTCCAACAGCAATATTTATAATCGGGTCTTCAAGCTGTAACTCAGTTACAAAAACATGATGGTCTTTAACCTCGTTATTTTTAACATCAAGGGTTCCTGCCAATAGATTTCTTGCGCCTTTTAATATCTGCATTAGCCCAACAGCAGATGTAATTTTGGGCCTTGCTTTCACATTAAAACTGGATTCAACAGCGACTAGAACTTTTATATGAAGCGGAGTTAAGTCTTCTGGCAATTTAATCCCTTGCTCTCTCCAATAATCAAGCCAAAATTGTATTATAGGATCTATTTCATGGTAAGGAGGAAACCCTTTTACGGCATTAATTATTTCATATGTATTTTTATTATTCCAAAACAGAAAGAGAAGATTTTCCTCTAAATACATCAACTTCTTGCTGCGATTTTTTCTTATGTGATCATCAACCCATGTTGATGTACCACTTTTACAAACTCTGGGGTGGCCGCTAACGACATGGTATCCCAGTTCACATATCTTACTATCATCAGGTCTTTCTATTTTTATTGAACTTTGATTACTCAATTATCACCCATATATAAGAATAAAACACCTCACTTTTGCCCCTTCGCTCAAATATTTTTTGCTCATCTAATCGATTCATTTTTCTTTGTGCATACTACTGTCAATTGTTGTGGTTGATAAAACTTAAATAAGTTATAAACGCACAGATTGCACCAGTCAAATAAATATGCACCAAATGCACTATTTGTGGTTTGATTGCACCAATCCCAAATTATATATTTATGGGCTACGGAAGGATTATACAAGAACTGTAAAATCAAAATATTACCTATGTGACAACAGCAAACTAAAGCACAGATCATTCATTCAAGTTTAACTGGAAAAAATCAATTATAACTTGATTTTTTTCGATGTGTTTAAAAATTCTACATAAGTTGGGTGCTTCCTTGGTGGTCGATTATCGAACTAATTTTTCTTCAACAACTTAATAAATTCTTCATAAACTTCAAGTTGTCTTTCATCTTCACACCACTTTTCTATTCCTGAAAGATTAACAGGATGTTTTTTAGCAACCATGATGGCTTGATCAAGACCATCGCAATCTTTGAAATACATATAAGTGGCTAAGCGATCTTTTACTCAATCGCTAGGAGAAAGAATTTTTATTATTTTACCATAAATCTCTTGCTCTGATGGAATAATGCTGTAATCTTCTCCAATCCCAAGAGGAATTGAACCAGGAAATTCTATAAAAAGATGTTTGCAATCAGGATGAATATTGTGACGGCCATGTTTTTTAAAGCCGATTTCATTCATCGCCTTTTCAAGACCAGTAGTAAAAAGACTTCCAAGAACAAGAACAAAATCAAGATCACCAGATTTATAAGCTCCATCTGAGTAAATGGAAACTAACTGCGCCACCAACGAGAATAGTGTCTATTCCTTTTCCTTTCAAATGAACAGCAACAAATTTCCAAAGTTCTTCTTCTGAACAAGTTTTTAAATCTATCGCCATTATTTATCTCCACGACCGATAATAGGTTTTCCAGCTCGACGTGACCTCTTTCTTTTATTAAAAAGTAGTTCTTTATCATCTATACTCATTGATGAATAGATCACTTTTAGAAGATCCAACAGCGGCCTAACAAGAGGTGATTTTTTGTTAAAGAAAAAAATACGTGTTGTCCCTATTTTTTTTGAAACAACAAGTCCTGCTTCTTCAAATTTTTTCAGCTGGCCTTGAATAGAAGATAGTGAAATTGCAATATCTCTTGCGAGTCTACGAGCATGTACATCTCCGTAATGAAAAAGATGGAGTAAGACGAGAGCGGCAGTTTTCGTTCCAAAAATTTTATCCAACATACATATAGCTTGACCTTAATTTTGAGTCAATTGATACATTGTGGAGGTCGCATGTCATAGACAATAATTAGCCCTACCTCAAATTTTACTCATTTCTGGAGCTTTTCAAAAACATATTAATAGGTTTTCACAAATTCAGGACGTAGAAGAGTTAATATTTTTGGAGCAATTTCCATTTCTGAATTGGATGTCATCACTCGAAGTTACGATACAATAAATCAATTTGCAGTGTGCAATTTTTTAAAGGCATTAAGAGCAAAAAATCCTAATGGAGAGAAATTGTTTTTTATTTTAGACAGAGGACCGTGCAATAAGGCCTTGTCAGTAAGAGAACTGGCGAAAGAACTAAACATAGAAATAATCTTTTTACCTCCCTATAGTCCGAATCTAAATCCAATAGAAAGATTATGGAAATTTTTTAAACGAAAAGTCTTGTACAATAAATATTACGAAAAATTTAAAGATTTTGAATCGGTTTGTTCATCGTTTTTTCGAGGTATAAGAAAATACAAACCAGAACTTACAACTTTAATTACTGATAATTTTTCAGCAGTTGGCACTTGAAAACTTAACTAGCTTCAGTATATTTACATAGTAAAAAAGCTTTTGTTGGTAATATTAGTGTTTTTCATTTTAAACTGCTGTTTTGATCAGGGAAGGTCAATTTTTATCTTGGCAGTTAACATTTAATTGATTTTTTGAGCAAGTGAAAAAAAGGATATCTATTGAATATCCCTGAATACTGGAACGAGAAGATGAGCGGTGAAAATCCAACTAACCCCAATTTATGCTCATCCTGGCCCAGATCATTGATTGAAGCTCCATTGGCTAAGGTATGGTTTTTCATACCTTAGCTTTTTTATTATGTATTTTCAAATAGTTAACTTAGGCATAAACTTTCATAACCGTTTTGCTTATGTAAATTTATTGCTTTAAATTTACATAATATGTAAATTATGTAATATTATCAAAATAAATTTACATAACAAAAATGATATGTAAGTAAAAACGACCAAGGAAATAAAATATATTTATGAAAACATTTAAAGCCGGAAATTGGACTCAACAATATGAGTATAGAAGTTTTAGACCTGAACCTATTAATCGCCCGCTTGAAATTCGTGACAACGATATTCACTATCTTCTAAATGAAGCTTCAAGATTAATAGGCGAGCTTAACGCTTATTCACGTCTTATTCCAGATGTTGATTTTTTTATCCATATGCATATAACTAAAGAAGCTACAACATCAAGTAGAATCGAGGGTACAAAAACAGAGTTCGATGAGGCCCTAATGGATGTGTCTGAAATCTCTCCTGAAAGAAAGGATGATTGGCAAGAGGTACAAAATTACACATTTGCCATGAATAGTGCCATTTTTGAACTAAAGAACTTACCTCTTTCCATGAGACTATTAAAAAAAACCCATTCAACTCTTCTAGCTAATGTTAGAGGAGAAAGAAAACTTCCTGGAGAGGTAAGAAGTAATCAAAACTGGATAGGCGGATCAAATCCAAGTAATGCGTTATTTGTTCCTCCACATCATGATGACTTACCTGACTTAATCACAGACCTTGAAAAATTTCTCCATAATGATAGCTTAAAAATGAGTCCCCTAATTATGGCAGCTCTTGCTCACTATCAATTTGAAACTATTCACCCATTTTTAGATGGAAATGGAAGAATTGGTAGATTACTCATCACCTTAATCTTAGTTGAGAAAAAAATTTTAAATAAGCCTACGCTATATCTTTCTGATTTTTTTGCCAGGAACAAGGGCGCATACTATGACTCTCTCACTATGGTTAGACAGAACAGTAATATCAGCCAGTGGGTTAAATTTTTCTTAACTGGAGTAAAGGAAACTAGTGAGAATAGTATCAAAACTTTTGAAAAAATAATTGCTTTAAGAAGCAAGTCTGAAGATAGTATTCTTAAACTCGGCCGAAAATCTCAAAAAGTTAAACGAATGTTGCACTACTTTTATTCACACCCTATTGCAGATGCAAAAGATATTATAGAATTACTAGGGACATCACACCAAACAGCAATGGTTTTACTTAGGGATCTAGTGGAATTGGGAATCCTAAGAGAAGTTATGGGTAGAAAAAGAAATAGACTTTTCTACTTCAAAGAATATTTGGAGATCTTTGAATAGATGGTAATAGAAATTATAAAAACAGAAAAACATTTTTACAAATACATATCAATAGATACTTTAAAAAAAATATTACTCAACAAAAAACAGTTAAATTCTCATCATTACACAATTTTAATGATCCGTTTAAAGTTGAGCTAGGTTAAACAACGCCATTTAAATTTGACAAGGGCGCATTTTGCGACCTTAAACTATCACACTCATTTTTAGTTAACTGGAATACAAGTCGCATAGGAAGGGGGAATCTCACCCCCAACCTCTCACAGAACCGTACATGAGCCTCTCGGCTCATACGGCTCTTATCCTTCAACCAGTGGTAATACTCCTAGTTACCAATGAACAAACAGATGTTTTCTGTTTCTTGCAAGTTTTGCAAGCCATTTTCTAGCATGCAGTGGCTTTCTTCTAAATCGCTTGTACTTTCTCATTACCCATCTCTCTAATCTTCGATTTACATGCTCGAAGAAAGGAGATAGGGCCGATCTGTAGTATTTACCATAATAATTTAACCAGCCTCTAAGCATTGGATTAATAAGATTTGATAAATCATTTAGAGTTTTATCGCTCTTAAGATTAATCTTGTACTTTCTTAATTTGCTTCTCATATCAATGAGAGCAGACTTACTTATGGCGGGGGTAAAGTTGATGAAGTGCTTTTGTTCAATTTCAGTCTAGGTAGGGGGATAGTTGCTTTCTTACAGGTAAAACGGTTATCCCAAATTATCTATCGTTATACCATCTTTTTTAGAAACAGGAATTTCATCTCCGTGAATAACTCTTAATTCATAGTTTGGGTAATCTCCATTTTTAATGGAGGCTACAAACTCTGCCTTATTCATCATTTTTCTCGAGAGGAAATCGTAAAAAGTTAGATTTTTACCTCTTTTACTTTCACCTAGAACAATGACCATGGCAGCAGGCATTTCTTTGATCTCACCATCCCTTGTATATTTTCTTGTATCACTTTCAGGATCAATAATAAGTTCTCCATTCTTCAAGCCTACATTCCGCACTTGAATCGTGCGTGGCTCCGCTCATAACTACCTATAATAAATAGATTATTTTCACTCCTCATCTTTCCAAGGTGCTGAGTCAGAT
>Ga0208375_1004503_pt1 | contig 10939 bp, 11 predicted proteins | sample RifOxyD1_FD_184038 | JGI IMG/M metagenome (GOLD analysis project Ga0208375, IMG submission 184038) | Soil microbial communities from Rifle, Colorado - Rifle Oxygen_injection D1 (SPAdes) | ecosystem: Environmental > Terrestrial > Deep subsurface > Rock core/Sediment | place: Rifle, Colorado... | reverse complement strand
ATTACGCTAAAGATGATCTGTTTTTTAAAGTTTAAAAAATCATTCTTTTGGGCTGAATTGCTCCATATAGAAAGCAAACCGAAAACAATCAAAAGAAGAGTAGAAACAAACAACACCCAATCAATTTTTTTAAGCTGAATAAAAAAAGACATAATTATTTAATGTCTATTATCATCTTAAAGAATTATGGTTATTTTAGCAAATTTAAAAATTCTTCTTCGCTCAAAATTTTAACTCCTAACTTTTCCGCCTTCTCCAATTTTAATCCGGGATTTAAACCTAAAACTAAATAGTTGGTTTTTTTTGAAACAATTTCAGAGGCCTCTCCATTAAATTCTCTAATTTTTTCTTTCGCCTCTTCCCTGCTCATACTTTTAAGATTACCTGTTAACACAAAGGTTATGTTTTTTAATTTTCCTTGATGCTGAGTTTTTTCTTTTTGAATTTTAACCCCCGCTCTTAAAAGTTTTCCTAAAAAATATAAGTTCTTTTTGTCGTAAAAATAATTATAAATCGACCTAGCCATAATAGGGCCGACGTCTTGTATCTTTTCCAAGTTTTTAAGTTGTTCTTTTTTTAAAGTTTCCAAGTTTTTAAAATTTATGGCAAGGTCCCGAGCCGTCTCCTCCCCCACACCCTTAATGCCTAAGGCAAATATAAATCTGGCAAAGTTTATTTCTTTTTTTTGTTTTATTGATTCGATTAAATTTTTTGCTGATTTTTCTCCAAACCTTTCCAGGGATAAAATATCCGTTTCTTTTAATGTAAAAATGTCGGCCGGATCAGATATTAACCCCCCTTCAATTAGCCTATTGATAATTTTAGGGCCCAGACCAGAAATATCAAAAGCGGCTCTTGAAACAAAGTGGTAAAAAAACCTTCTTTTTTTGGCAAGACAATCACGATTTAAGCACCTCCAAACCACCTCGTTTTCTCTTTTTTCAAGCTTTGTTTTACAAACCGGACAATACTTGGGAAAAATTACCTCTTTTTCCTTGCCAGTTCTTAAATCGGGTAAAACCTTTAAAATGTCAGGTATTACATCCCCAGCCCTGCCTACTACCACGGTATCACCAATTTTTAAGCCTAGTCTTTTTATTTCATCTTCATTATGCAAGGTGGCACGAGAAACCATCACCCCGCCCACTTCAACCGGCTTTAAATTGGCTACAGGAGTAATTGCTCCTGTCCTACCAACCTGAAAAGATACTTTTTCAACGATAGTGGTCGTTTCTTTTAAGGGTAATTTAAAGGCGATAGCGCCCCTGGGAGCCTTTCCCACCACCCCTAGTTTATCAAATAATTTATTACTATTTATAATCACTACAATTCCATCGATTTCATATGGTATTTTATCCCTAATTTCCTGAACTTTTTTATGAAAATTAAAAACTGCTTCCAAGTTTTTACAATGTTTATTAAAAATATTGATTTTAAATCCTAAAATCTTTAAAATTCGGTGTTTTTGTTCATGCGTTTCAATTTTTAAATCGGAAATTAAATCATATGCAAAAGAATCCAATTTACGCCCTGCGGTTATTTTAGGGTCCAATTGCCTAACCGAGCCGGCTGCCAAATTCCGGGGATTAGCATATGTGGACAAATTTGCTCTTTTTTGCTCCTTATTGATCGCTTCAAACTCTTTTTTTGAGATAAAGGCCTCGCCCCGCACAATAATCTCTTTAAAATCTTCCTTTCCAAAAGAAACAGCAGCCTCTTTAAATCCCTCTTTTTTAAGACCGACCAAAATATCCTCCTTGTCCCTAATTTTTAAAGGCATTGCCTCTATGGTTTTTAAGTTTTGGGTAACGTTTTCACCGATTTTACCATTGCCCCTTGTAGCGCCTAAATTAAAAAGCCCATTTTTATAAACCAGCTCAATAGCTAGGCCGTCAATTTTTAACTCGCAGAAAAAATCTATTTTTTCTCTTTCTTGCGGAGTTAAAAACTTTGATATTCTTAACAACCAATCCTCCATGTCTTTTTTTGAAAAAGCGTCGTTAAAAGAAAGCATGGGAAAAGCATGCTCCACTTTTTTAAACTTCCCCAAGGCCTTTCCGCCGACCCGCTGAGTAGGTGAATCAGGCGTGATAAATTCCGGATATTTTGTTTCCAAATCAAAAAGCTCCTTTTTTAAAGAATCTGAGGCAGCGTCGGATATCACCTGCTTATCCAGTACATGATATAAATAACGGTAATTATTAATTACCGTTCTTAGTTTTTTTATTCTTTTGAGGGTTTTTTCTTTATCCATTATTAAACTTTAAAAGCCAAGATAGCGCGCCAAGCCCCTAACTATACCGTTATAATTACCCCAGGCTTCATAGCAAATGGCTATGCTGGGGTCAGGGCAATCAACCGTATTGCCCGGCCGGCCTTTTACCGAATATAAAACCGGAGAGCCTGCGCTTATTGGCTGCGGCCCAATGTCAAAGTTAGTATTGTTTTCTATATAATACTTATAAAGCCCTTCCTCCAAGCCGGTATCGGCACCGTAAAAAGCCGCTACCGAATAGCCCATTTCTCCAACCATTTTAAACTGGCCCACAATCAAGGTACTAATGCCCAAAGCCAAGGCTAAAATAATGGTCATAATAATCATTGAAAAGTAAAGCGCTACGCCTTTTTGAGAATTAAAATGTTTTTTTATTTTTTTAAAAATCATGAAGCTAAGGAGCGATATTAATGTCTAATAATCTCTGACTTACTGTGGTTTGGATTTTAAGCACTGTTTTATCGTTGGCCTTCATTCCCTCAAACTCCATAGAAATAGTTATTCGAGGCTGTAGAGCGTCTGTTTGATCTCCTCCTATTACATTAAAATTGAGTTTGTTTATTTTAACGTTTTCCAAAGAAGTTAAATCATAAGTAACTTCTTGGGCGGTACCAATTTTTTTCCTATATTGTAATTTTCCGGAACCAAGATAAATTTCTTCACAAGCCATAATGGCATCTGATTCAAAAGAGGTAATAAATTGTATTCCGGCGCCAGCCCTAGTTATTTCATAGTTTTTACCAAATGCGGATAAACAGCCAACCGGCAAATCGTTTGTTTGTTTCCAGGCCAATCTTAAATACCGGCTCATTGATTCCATGGCAAAACTAGTCTGATCCATCATAATTTGAAAACTTAAAGCTTTAGCCTGCTGCCTGACGCCGAAAATAAAAAGACCAATAATTGTACTCACCGCAAAAAGAAAAACGGTAATCGCCACCATCATCTCAACCAGAGTAAATCCTCTTTTTTTATTACTAATTTTCATACTGCCTATTGGTTAAAATTATATAAATTAGCTTGAGCTGAAAAATTATTAGACTTGCCCTTTTCCTGCCAATTAACATCGACTTTTACGTTAAGAATATAAGCTGCGGGGTACGAAAGCGTAATGGTTCTGGTAAATTTAGTATCGGTACCGCCGATGTAATTATAGTAACCAGCCGCGTTTATTTTTAAAAACCTGGGCGAACCGGCTATGGTTAAGCTAGAATCACTATATTGAACTTCATAAGCCCCATTAGACAAGTTAAAATCAAAACTGTTAGAGCTCAACCAGTTGGTATCCCTAATATTTCTTACAATCTCGACGCCTTCTTGCGCCAAATAAGCTGCGGTTAATTGTGAAGAAGAAAGACCGATTAAATTAACCACGTTTAAAATTAAAGTCATGGCGCCCAAAATTCCTACTAACAATACAAAAATCGCTATTAATGATTCAAAAATGGTAAACCCTTTTTTAGTTTTCAAACAGTTTATCTTGTTAAACATTTTATTTAATATCAATCATTCCCACTGGATTAACTTCGATTGTTTTAGTTAAAGTTGCGCCGTCTGATAAAATAATCTGCCCCAGATTACTTGTAACCCCCGGAGCGCTTTGTATTTTTATCGTTGGCGCCGGCTTTCTAAAATTAATACAAACAGGGTCCGGGTTAACGCTTTGAATGATAATCCTTTGCTCTAAATCAACGGTTTCAACAACAACATCGTTGCTGGGTTCGTAAAAATTGCTACCATCTATGTCCGCATAAATAATATAGCTTTTATCCGAAACGCTTCTATTTACATAAACCCCGTAACCCCAGGGCAAATTTGCACCAATTTTTTTAGCCGCCATGGCCATTTCGCTTGTCCGGCGGACGTCTTGGGCTAGCTTGTAAACCGATCGCTGCAAGGCAAATTGGTTTTGGCTTTTCCGATAATTATACAGAATTATCAAAGAAAGAATCCCCATAATGATTGTCACTATCAAAAGCTCAAAAATGGTAAATCCTAATGATTTTTTGTTTTTTATTCTTATTGTCATTTGGTTTTAATAAAATAGCTTTAAGTAGGCGCTTAAAATCCAGCTACTAAAAAGAAAGGCGGTAAGGGTACCAAATATCAAAAAAGGGGCAAAGGGCACTTCCGAGCCCAGCTCTTTCTTACCTATTATAATCAGTCCTAACCCTATTATAGCACCGATAAAAAAAGCTAAAAATAGGGCCACCAGGATAGCCGGATAGCCCAAGAAAAGGCCTATAAAAAAGGCCAGCTTAATATCCCCGGCGCCCATCCATTTGCCCCTAGAAACCAGCACAATCAACAAAAAGGGCAGAGCGGCAAAAAAACCCGAAGCCAAAGACAATAAAAAAGAATTCAAAGAATCAAAGTATAAATTAAAAATCAGGCTGTAAATTAGGGTAATTAATATTAAGGGATAAATTACGCTGTCTAAAATTAAAAGGTGCCTTAGATCAATCATAAAAATCACCACTAAAAAAGAAACTATTATCAGTAAGAAGAAAAGTTGCAACCAGCCATAGGGTAAAAAGTAAAAAGAAAAAACAAAGAATAAAATACCGGTTAAAAACTCAACCAAAGGATACTGCCAGGAAATTTTTTGCTGACAATAACGGCATTTGCCCTTTAAAAAAATAAAGCTTAAAATCGGCACCAAATCAAACCAAGCCAGCTCTTTTTTACAGTGAGGACAAAAAGACCGGCCCTTTAAAAAACTTTGTTCGTTTTCCAAGCGGTAAATTACACAATTTAAAAAAGAGCCGATGATTAAGCCCAAAACAAAGAAAACCGAATAGAAAAATATGATCATTTTAAATTAAACTGTTTTAATCGCACAAACAAGCGTTATTGTCGCTACACAGCTTTTGACATTTTACCAAAACGCCATCGGCATCCTTTTGGGAAATTAAATTGCTGTCAGTACACCAAAAACCACCAGTAGGCAAAGACGAAGAGACACAATAGCCCGAACCGTCTTTATTAAGATAAAAAGCATATTCCCCTTTCTGAGCAACAACATCCTGACTTATTTTCTGGGCCACCTCTGTAGCTTCAAAGCCCGTGTAATTGCCCTTATCCACGTAATAAACTTCGGCCGCGCTTCTTAATTCTTTCATTTTGTTGGAAATCTCTTGATCTCGCTGCCGCTCTCTTTTACCCTCAAAGGAAAAAAAGACCAAACCGCCAAATAAAGCTAAAATGCCGATAATAATTAACACTTCCAGCCAAATTGTATTCTTAAAGTTGTTTTGTGCCATAATTTTACTTTAATGTTTTATTATATCAATTATAAATAATAATTTAAAACCGGTTTTTAAGCATTGCCCATACGCTTCTGAAGCCGTCCCGCCACCACCTGATTTTTTTCCCTTTGCTAAAATTCCGTGGATAATAATTAATCGGCACTTCTTTTATTGTAATTCCCTTTTTAACTAACTTAGCGGTAACCTCCTCGCAAAAAGCAAAGCGCTTTTCTTTTAAGTTAAGACCCAACAACACGTCTTTTTTTATTACTTTGTAGCCGGTATTAATATCGGTTATTTTAGCACCGTAAATAAAATTAAAAAGGAGGGTTAATAGCCGACCACCTAAGAAATAAAGCTCGGTGGAATGAGGGTTTTTCTTTAAAATCCGGGAACCGTAAACAGCCTCGGCTTCTTCTTTTAAAAAGGGCTGGATTAATAAATTATAATCTTTTGGATCGTATTCCAAATCCGCATCCTGGATTAAAACAATGTCGCCCGAAATAATACCCAAACCGGTTTTTATAGCATCGCCCTTGCCTTGGTTTTTTGAATGCTCCTTTAAAATAAACTGGTGGGCTTTTTTAATCTTTCTTAAAATATCTTTGGTGCCGTCATTAGAGCAATCGTCCACCACCACAACTTCTTTTTCCAGGGGTAGAATTACGGACTCAACCCTTTTTAAAATCTCTTCGATCGTATCTTTCTCATTAAAAACTGGAACAATAATTGATAACTTCATACTAATTTACAAAAAGAATATATTTTAAAAAAGATTAAAAAGGGAATCGGTGACACGTTCTTCCTTTTAAGTAACTTAAAGTTGTTATTTAAAATAAATTTTTCTATTTCTTTGGTATTATGAAAATGCGTACCGGCACAGGGCCCTTTTTCCATAGAAAAAGTTCCTTTTATTAAAAATCTTCCTGTTTTATAGAGTAAGCTTTCGGTCGGCCCAGAAACAATAAACAAGCCGTCCTTCTTTAAAATCCTTTTTATTTCAGCCAAGGGCTCTGTCAGGCTCTTAAAATGTTCTAATGTATCCAAACAGAAAATAACATCGAAAAAATTATCGGGAAAATTAAGCATCCTTAAATCGCAAATTTTAACCTCAGCCCTTACAAATTCTTTAATTTTTAAAACTTCCGGTAAAATATCAACACCGTAAGTATTTAAATTTTTAAAATTGCTTTCTAAAATCTTAAGTAGGTTTCCATTGCCACAACCTAAATCTATCACATTTAACTTTTCTTTTGTTTTTAATTTTAAAGAAGCTAATTTTACCGCTATTTTAAGTCTTTGATAAAATAACCCTCTAACAAAGATATTTTTTGAATTGTATTCTGGTACTATTTCTCCAACATTCATAAAATAGGCTCTAGTTAATTTTAATTGTTTTACCCTCTAAAACATCGCTTTCGGTAATCTTAACTTCGTATTCTCGATTGTTAATTTTTAGCTTATAGGGCTGGGCAAAAACCGAAAACTTAGTCTGGCCAGCCAAATAACCATCTTTGCCATAAGTGGAATAAGGCACGATAAATTCAAAATTACCATTTTCTGCTTCTTGGCTTTGCTCATAAATAAACTGCCTTTGTTGATTAGTTAAAATCATCGTAGAAATTGATATTTTACTACCCGACTCTGCTTTGCCTGAAACTTTAGCCCCTTTTACATATTCAAAAATCTTAACTTCCTGCAATTTATTATCGTTATTACAATAAACATCTACTGAGTTTTCCGATTCAAAAACCAAACGGAAACGAGAAAGATGCTTAATGTTAAAATTAATTACTTTATTATCTATTAGTCGCTTGGTGGTGGTGGCGCGGCCATCAAACAAATATAATCTTGCCGACATAGAATTATCAAACCGACTCGGTACCTCAGCCCCATCCTCAACATAGCCCTCTAAGCTACTTTGTGCCCATAAAATATCAGACTTAAAATAACCATCGGCAAGCTTAAACCGACTATCCATTATAATATAACGTGCCCTTAATTGATCTAAATAATCTACGGCTTTTAGCTCATCATTTTCTAAAAAGAAACTGGCTTCGCCAATTTCAATGTTTTCGCCACTTTTAATTTTACCAAAGCCCTGAGCAAAAGGATTAGAAATAGGAATTCTATGGGCATAATAAGTGATCACGTGACCCATATCCCAGGGCGCCACAACCCCGTAGGCGCTTTCTGGATAAGAATAAGGCTCAATTTTACCAGTTTCTTTATTTACTTTCGGCTCTTCGTATAAAGCATAATAATCAACTCCTGTATCCGGAGTATTGTCTTTTAGCCATTTCAAAGATTGATACCAATCTTCTGATTTTACATGAAGTGAACTTTTGGCCGTGGCTATTACATTACTAAATCTTAAAGGTAAATTATCGGGAAAGGTTTTCATTATATTAAAAGGATACGGATACAATAAAAAGAATAATACAATAAAAATTATGAAAACCGAACCGACCAAAAAATATGGCTGAGTATTAGATTCTTTTGGTGTTCTAGAGGCTATTCTTAGGGACCTCCAACCAAATTCAAAGCCTTTTACGATAAAATAGGCCGTTAAAATAGCGATATTAATGCCCAAATACACAATAAAGCGCCTTTGCCCAATAAGGGGAATGATACCCGTCATTAAGGCTATTACTAGAGTCCAGATAATAATTAATAAATAAGAGGGGTTTTTATTTTTTAAAAATCGCCATACTAAAAAAATTAAGGCGCCAAAAGAAATGAAAAAGAAGGTTGAAAAAATATCAATTGCCGCTTGCAAGGTAAGTGGGGCCATTTCATTAATGAGTTGCCTTGCTAAATCATTATAAGCCATACCCGTGTTTATTCCTTTTAAAATTTTAACGAAACTATCAAATAAAATAGGAAGGGCTAATTTTAACATTAAAAGAACTAGAACAAAAACTGCGATTAATCCTGATAAAAAATAAGAAGCAATTTTTCTGTCTTTTTTTTCTTTTAAAAGTGTCCCAAAGAACCATAAAAGAATAAAACAGATTAAACCACCTAAAAGCGATGCCAGATGAGACAGATTATACATACTGTTCCGTAAAATATCAGGATGATTGAAAAATGGAACAATAATCAATAAAATTATTAAAAAAATTAGGGAGCCTGCCAATAAAGCCCACTCTGGGTTTTTTCCTGAAAAATATCCGATTAAATAATAAAGGGAAAAGAATAAAAAAATAATTAGTAAAAATAGCAAAGCGCCAGTCCAAGCCAAAAAATAAAGGGCGAAAGAAATACCGGTTAATACAGACAAAATCCAAAATCTCTTTTCCTGTTTTATTTCTTCTTTAAAGCCTAAAAATTTGTCTTGGCTTTGACGAGAATTCAAGGCTAAAATTAAAAACATCATACCCAGGGTAGAAAAAAAAACTTCGGCCACATGATGGTCATTACTGCCAATGAGAGACTGGGCCAAAAAAGGACCTGAAATTATAGAAAAAAAGGCGGCCAGTAACCCAACCTTCTGGCCCCACAAAGAGCGCGATAAAAAATAAACCGGGAAAATAATTAAAGCGCCTAATACGGCCGGATAAAAAGGAGCTATTTTACTTATGATTTCTAATGTTGGCTTGCCCAGGCTAATAACCCAAATAATAGTAGCTAATAAATAATCGTAAAGCGGCGTAAAATGAATATAAGTACCGTAGGGGAAATAAGTATAGGGGTCAAAATAAATTCTTTTGGGGAAATGCCCTCCCAGTAGCTGATTTTCCACCAGCCGCATATGATAAACGCCGTCGTCGGCCGCATATTTTATCGGATCAGAAAAAACCACCCCATAGGAAAAGTAAATCCTTAAAAACAAAGCTAATATAAAAATAAAAATTAACAAGAAAAAAATGAATATTTTTTTCATAATGTTTTCCAAAATAGGTTTTGCTAGCTACTAATATATCAGATTTTTCGGCTTTTTTCAAGGCAAAAACCCGTTTTACAACGGGCTTTGCAAAATACATTCGAAAAAATCAAAGATATTAATTACAAGCTGAATTATTGCTAGTTGCACGAGCTGCAACGCAATTGGCATAAGCCGCGCTACCACAAACCGATCTTAATGCCGAATCTGAGCAGCAATAACCATCGTTGCTTAATTGCGCTGTAACACAATATCCTGAATTATTATCCCATTTTACACAAGCATAATTACGACCACCCTGACTAACAATGTCGCCATTTAAAGTGGTGTTAATATCAGCATTGCTACAAACAGTGCTGTAATTTCCAGCAGAGCTGTAAATAGTTTCTGCCACTGAACGTACCTGGGCAATATCAGTCTGTACTCTGGCATCCCTGGCTCTGTTTCGAGTTCCCTGTAAAGAAACCAGCACGATTGAAGCTAAAATACCAATAATGGCAATTACCACCAATAATTCGATTAAAGTAAAACCTTTTTTGTTCATTTTTTTTAATTTTATTATATTAATATGTATATTTAATTTAAGTTCGACCTTTAGATAAAGTCTGCTTATATTCATTATATTTTAAACGCCGAAACCCGCAAGTAGGCTGTGGATAACTTTTAGCCAAAGTTATAAACGGACTGGTAAAGGGGCAAAAGCACGGCTGCCATCAAAAGCCCCACAATACCGCCCAGCACCACGATCATTAAGGGCTCTAATACTCTTGTAAAGTTGTCCAGAGACCGCTCGGTTTCTTTTTGGTAAAAATCGAAAACATTAAGCAGGGCCGTATCCAAACGGCCGGTTTTCTCCCCCACCACCACCATTTGAATAAAAAGCGGGGAGATTTCATCGGGATAGTGGTGCAAAAAAGTACTAATCTGCTCGCCTCTTTTTACCCCTTCGACGGTTTCTAGAATAATGCTTTTGTAAACTTCGTTTCCTACCACCTCGCCCGAAATTTCTAAAGCCTGCACAATAGGCAAGCCCCCTGAAATTAAAGTGGATAAATTCAAGGAAAAACGGGATAAATGAATTTGCATTAAAAACTGCTTTATAAAAGGTATTTTTAAGAGAATCCTGTCGAAAAACTTTTTACCCTCGGGCGTTCTAATGTAATAGACCCCCATTAAAATCAAGCCGATTAAAACCGCCAAAATTACCCCGCCATACTGCAATAATAAATTGGAAAAGGATACTAAAAACTTGGTAATCGCAGGCATTTCCGTACCAGTTTCAGCAAGTAATCCACCCAACTGGGGAATAATGTAATAAACCATGGCAATAACCACGCCCAAGAAAACCAGCAGCACAAAAGCTGGGTAAATCATCACCCCCTGTATTTTGCTTTTAAAATAATAATCTTTTTCCAAGTGGTCTGCCAGGTATAAAAATACGTCAGATAATTTTCCCGACGCCTCGCCCGCTTTTACCATATTAATGTAAAAGGCATCGAAAATTTCAGGATAAGCGCTGAAGGTTTTGGA
>Ga0208375_1004494_pt1 | contig 10958 bp, 12 predicted proteins | sample RifOxyD1_FD_184038 | JGI IMG/M metagenome (GOLD analysis project Ga0208375, IMG submission 184038) | Soil microbial communities from Rifle, Colorado - Rifle Oxygen_injection D1 (SPAdes) | ecosystem: Environmental > Terrestrial > Deep subsurface > Rock core/Sediment | place: Rifle, Colorado... | reverse complement strand
GCTGAAGTTGCCTTCGCATTATGCCCATTTGCCTTAAATATCTTGATTATTTCAGATGGTTTTACTCTCATGACACAGTCTATATTATCTGTGTCGCATATGTGGTGCTAAATTACGCGTTTATTGACAGCCGCCTTATTGAGTTTTTCAGAAAAATACCTTCAAGAAAGGGGGGTGAAAATATCTTTACGAAACAGGAAATTTTGAAATTTAGAGATGACATTTTTATTAAAGAACAATTTCGACCTAAAAGGGGACAGGCGGGACAGGTTAGGCTATTTTTAGAAAAGAAAAGCAATTTGGCTATTTCAATTCTTGAAAACTCAGTGCTTGGCAGTATGGGTATAATAAAATCTTCTGAGATTATAGATAGCTTGAAAGGAGGCGATACAAAAAAGTATTTTGAGGGAGATACAATGAGCTTTTTATTAGCTTTGTTGCGCTTAGAATTATATTTACAAAATGGCCAACTGCAAAGACACAGGCCTGCAAACACGGTCATTGCTGTTACTACCCATTCATGAAGCTTCAGATCAAGTATTCCCATTTAGCATACGTTTACCCTTTAAAAGAGGCTCTCTTCCTGAGTGACGGGGACAGACCTTGTCGGGGGACTAACTCTTGTATACTCCTTGTCTGTGGGCTACGGAGTAGATAACAACATTCTTCTTCTCGATTCGATAAATTATCCTAAACGGCCAGCTTTTTAAGGAATAAAAGCCCTTTAGCTCTCCCTTTAAGGGTTTACCTGCATATGGGTTTTGACCCAAATTTGACAATTTCCTTAGAACTTTTTTGACCCCGGTTTTAGGAATTCTTTTTATCTGCTTAACGGCAGGCTCCTTGTAAAAAACCTTCATTGAATCATTTTAATCCCAATTCAGAAAGAAGATCTTTATGGGAAGTGATTTTCTTGGAGGCAATTCCTTTTTTAACCGCGGCGACTTCGTCTTTACTGGTAAGAATATCCAGTGTTTCAAGCCAGGATTCAAGTTCGGCTTTACCGATAAGCACTACGGGGGAAGCACCCCTCAGGTTAATTTCATAGGAAGACAGGCCTTTTGAGGCCTTTTTGATAAGGGTGTAAAAGTTTTTTCTTGCTTCGGAAGCGGTATAAGTAATAATATTGTCCATGCCGAAAGCGTACCATTACATGTACGTATTGTCAAGCTGTACCTGCCAATTGACTAAGCGTTTTTCAAGATATTAAATGGACAGTAATGATTACCGGAAAGGATGCAAAAATACTTGAGACTCGTCTTAAAAAGACCTTTGTCACGAAGCGTGATCTCAACAAAACCAAAAAAGAAATTCTTACTGCCATTGCCAACATCAGCTTAAATTCGCCAACCATTAACCAATTCAATTCTTTAGAAAAAAGAGCCGGTAAACTGGAAGCCGCCGTAAACTGACACTTCATTCTTCCTCCAACGGTAAAGACACGGTCTTGGACCATCAAAATCCTCAAACAACTTTGTGGCAATTATGCTAAAATAATTAAGGATTTGAAACAATTGACACAATGCCCTATAATCCATGGCAGATATGAAAAGTGAGAGGGAACAGGTTAAAGAAAGCCCACGGTATATCAACTTCCCGAAAAGCTTCCGTGATTTGACCAAAGAGCTATCAAAAGCATATTCGGTATCCGATGATATTTATTCTCAAAAGGCTTCAATATTGCGCTCGGAGGATGGCATAGTACCCAATTGGAGCCTAAGGAAGACGGAGCAAGCTCCCATCGGAAATTTTATAAAAATCTCGTTTAAGGTTAAAAACTTTATCTCTCTTTTAACCTATCCGATCCTTTTTTTCTCCCTCAGCCCTCACCTTTTTAATCCAAAGGCTAAAATGACCTACAATTACCACCATGGAAACTAAAAAGGGAATTTCTAGAGGCAATTTTATTAAATTATTAGGTATTGCTGGGGGTGCCTCGATAATTTCGGCCTGCGAAAGAGTAATTAACCCTCCACAGTCAACATCCACTGATGCGATTACGCCTGAGGTTAACGTTCCGCACTCGGCTACTCCCACCGAAACAACCCAGCCAACAGCGACACTTGAGCCTACGGCTAACCCGACGCCAACTGAAACCATTGAGCCTGTAGTAAGTTTGACAGATGTCGAATTTCAAGCAAAAAGTGACGAGGAATTAAAAATTATATCTCCCAAACCAAAAATAGAAGAATTAGGATTTCCGGTGGGTACTCAATTATCTCCAGATACAATTATTAGGGGAGGGGAAGGTGCAAATTATATTCTTTATAAAAATCCCCAAACCACTAACATTGAACTTGCGTGGAATGCCGAAACAGGAATCCAAGAACATGCCATTTATAGCACATACGAAAAAGAGATAAACGGAGAGGTATGCAAAGGTATACCTTGTCTATTTTTGACAAATGCCTCTGTTTTGGAGGAAGAGGGTGGCGGAGGTTGGTTTGGCTTAAACCCTGATTTCCCGGATGCCCAAGACCGTGTGGGTAGGGCTTTTAATACAGCCCTAGGAATTTATTATTGGTGTAAGGTTATAAGACCAACCGACTACTCTTTTGGAATGAGTTATGACTACAAAAAAAAGCTACCCGACTTTTCGGATATTCCTGGTTATGCAAATTTAACTGAAGAACTCGAGAATATATATACAAGTAATTATTTTTATGACACAGGGTCCGGGCCTTTGCGCGAGAGAATAGGCTCTTATATGTCAGACAAGTTTCTTTTTATCCTAAATGAAAAGAGAAAATCGGGTGACCCAATGGAAATTCGTTTAAAAGCAGTAAGGTCCGAGCCTGTAGATTTGGTCGAGCAAAAACTTTTTATAATAAATATGGTTTGTAGCGGCAAATATCAGCGCTCTGATTTGGGTGAGATATTTGATAACCAGTATTTTGCTTTTCACTTTCCCACATTAAAATTTATAACCCAAATGTCCAAGAACCCGGTAACGCTCGATGTCGATTTTTATAGATATGATAAAACTAATTATTTGTATGGAGGTCACTTGGCTGGTTTTATGAGATACTTTTTTGGAGATTATCTTTATAGTCCAATGAATTATTCTTCCTCCATATCACTAAGTGAGTATGTAAATAAACCTTTATATTGTACAGATTATACAACTGGTGTAGGAACGGCGGTAAGTCCTCCCGAAAGGCAGGGGCCGGAGATATTACAATTATATAATCTGGCAACATTACCCACCATGACTGCAAATTATAGTATTTCTAAGCCGTTCCCGGGACAAAACGGCTCATTTAAGTTTTATCGTATACCTTAAGCGGTGTACTAGTTTATAATACAGAAATTCTAAGTTATTTATACTAGATATTGCATTGTTGCCAAATAAATGCTTATATAAATTATGCGTAGGATTATATTAATTGCCTCATTAATCCTATTGATAATTATAGGTATAGGGGTATCCATATATGTTTATAATTCCGGAAAATGCTCTATTAAAGTAAGCTCGTCGGGAAATCTTCCGCTAACCATTAAGATAAGCGATAAAAATGAGTGGGCCAGGTATACCAAAGCGCTTGCAACGTGCAATAATGGGACTTATAAAGTCTATGATTTAGCTGGTTTGAGAGACAATAAGGCAATTGAGGTAAAGAAAATTACATTTGTTTTTACCAACGATCAAACTGATCTAATCTCGTTTAGGAATAGCAATACCAACGAAGTTTATTTCAGATGGAAAATTGAACTTAATTCAGCCGCAAAAACAGCGCAAGTATATTTGCATGTTCCGAATCAGGAAAGGGAAAAGCTTGAGAAGTATACCTTTTCAGCTATACATGCAATTTCTTTGATGTTGTTTAACATAGACAACACCTCAATTAAAAATACAAATTTAGTTAATTATTCTAGTTTCCAGCAATTAGGTTTAGAGTATGAAAAAAAATAAATTCTTGGTTTGGGTAGCGGTTATCGTTGCACTGCTTTTTTGGGTTTCGACCGGTACTTCAAAAGCGCAAAAGCTTTGCTCAGGTTATATCAATTGCTGCTACTATCAAACAGTATGTTGTGACCCCGCATGGCAATGGAATTACCCCGATTGTGGTGGCACGGGTCAATGTGTTAGTTCTGATCCGGCAAATTGCCAAGGCTGCACACCGTACAGCCGTTGCGATACGGGTGATCCAGTAAACGTGTGTGTGGGTTGGAATGGCTACCGTTGCGGGGAGCTTCAGCCACCTGGTCCGGGACCGGGATGCTATGTAAGCAATAACTTGTGTTCTACTCCTCCTCCAGGATGTGTTTATAATTGTGGCAACGGCGTATGTTGTTCAACTGACGGCGAAACTGTTGATAACTGTCCGGTTGATTGCGATCCTGGAGGTGGTGGTGGTGATCCCGATACCTTTACGGTTTCTGGTTTTGTCGGTTTTGATGCCAATGATGACGGGGTTTGGAATGACGGGGACGCCAACAAGGTCGAAGATACATACCAATCAGATTGTGGCGCTTATTATAATTTAAGCCCGGCGGCTGATTTGCGGATTGCCTGGATAAATAACAGCGTGGGAGGGGATTCGGGTGAGATTAATTATCATACTGATTGTGGACCATCTTATTACCAAGTTTATCAAAATGACGGCGAGTACAACTTTACTCTTAATAATTTGCCTGCGGGGTATAATGTCTATGCAATAGATCACAATGTTGCTGCAGGCTGCACGTTATCCGGAAATACGGCGGTTTGCGGCCAGCTTTCCGATAATAACGATTATATCATAAACTTTATTATACAATCGGATACTCCACCGCCCACACCCCTTCCTTGTCCAACTGGATTTAATGTTTCATGCGCCCCTTCAGGTACCCAGGTTACCATCTCCTGGAATGCTCTAGTCGGCGCAGCCTCCTATTTTTTGCGGCTAAACAGGTTTCCGTATACTGATTGGTTTAATCCTGATGGGGGAGATCTTGCTCTTGAGTCGGTTGATCCAAGCCAAACACACAACATCACCGCCGGCAGTGAATATATGTATGACGTTCAGGGAAGAAAGCCGGGGGAGCCCTGGCCTTACTCCGGCTTACGTTGTCCATTTGCGACTTTTACCTGTGTAGAACCCAGCAGTTGCCAGATCTCTCTTTCTTCCAACCCTACGTCCATTAATATAGGAGGAACATCTTCTATTTCTCTACAAATTACGGAGGAGGTTAACGGCACTATTGACAGAGTCGACTATAGTTCAGGCGCGCAAGTTTCTCTCAATCCTAATTCCGACATTTCTCCTCCTTTTCCAGGAACGGTTGCAACAGGGGAATCGGCAGGGCAGAACATCAATATTACTGCTCTGGCAACAATGGTGGATGAGGGTGCAACCTGTAACGCTTTTACAACTTTAACTGTTGCCAGCAGTCCCTGGTGGCAGGTGAAAGACGCAGATGTTTCTACCAATGGGAGTCTAATCAGTCTCGTTCCGCCATCTACTACGGAAGGATATTATTTTAATCTTAGGGGCACTGGGGGATACCCCGGTATCCCTGCCTATGGTACAACTAACCTGGATGGGGAAAATGTTTCGGAAGAAGGTTGGCTGGCTCAATCAGGCTATAACGCCTCCAAAAGGTATGATTATAATTATTTCCATAGTGCGATACCTTCGGATGTAACGCCGAAGGTGATTGAGGCTAATCCGATGCCCAATAACTACTTTGCAGCTAACTATAATAATGAGGGTAATGTCGATAGTCAGGAATATCACTGGTATGAATATGATGGCGGTTCCGGGGAGTCCTTAACCATTAACTCCGAAGGTCTTGCTAATAGAAAAGTAATTTTACTGGTAAATAGCAATGTCAGCTTAAAAGGACCCATTAATCTGACAAGAGGGGCCGGATTTTTCCTTCTTGCTGCGGCCGGAAATATTGCAGTTGATCCTGATGTCGGGGGAGGAGGTACCCCAAATCTTGAAGGGATATTTGTTTCCGACGGAGAATTCCAGACGGGAACTAATATGAATCAGGTACCGCCCGTAGTCGACTCTCAGCTTCGGGTGAGAGGAACGGTAGCATCTTACGGAACCATTAGACTTCAGAGGAACCTTGGTTCCGGAAATGATACTACGCCCGCGGAATTTTTTGAACTGGCTCCGGACCTCATTTTGCACTTCCCCAACGCACTCGGAACCCGCAATATGAACTGGCAGGAAGTGGCTCCTTAGATTTACTGTATAATTCCGAATGGGGAAATAAGGGCGTTTGAAGCGAATGTAAATTCCGGCCACCCCTGATATACCACCACCCTGCGGTTGCTGTCGCCCGCAACTCCGCTTGAATCAATCTGTTTCCCCTGCGAAGGAAGAGTGTCGCCGGTTACTCTCACCCCTATGATGTGGGGTGTATCGCTGTTGTAAAACATTTTTAGCTGCGCAAACTGTAAACCGGCAGGGTTTACATTAAGATCGATATTAAAATTTATTGTTTTATGAAATGCATATGGTTGGCCCCCGATATCGCAGCTGACTTCCTGGGGGGGGTCGAAAGAATTGGTATCGCGCCTGCCCGCATAGGGATCAATGGCTGCCCGTCCGACCTTTATCAGAGTCGGTTCATCCGGCTCGTAATAATACACACTTGCTTCAATTGCCGGAGTATTGGGTGAATTGGGGTCTGCTTGGTAGTTACCCCAGCAAATTTCAATTGTGTCGCCGGTAAAACAGGGGTGGGTGGCGTCGCAGATTAAATTCCCGTTCTCGTCATGGGAAACAAACCATACGGTAACCGTATCCCCTGAAGAAATGGGGGAAAGAAACGGAAATTCGTAGCTTCCGGAAGCAAAGTCGGTTGTTGTGGTTGTGTATTGTGCGTTTCCTATCTCGATACCGGTGTAGTCTGCACCGGTGACGAGCGCTCTTTCAATCCCCGCTTCGGCTGCCGAGAAAGCACGGACTGCCTCTTCCTGTCTTGAAGAAACCGCAACATCCGTAATGGAGCGGGACAGGATGTATAAAATTAATGTCAAAACTACCGAAAGTGAAAGAAGTACAAGTACCAAAGCCTGGCCGGACTCTTTATTCCGCATCATAAATTTATATTAGCAAGTGGGTGATATAATTGCAATCTAATATGGAAAGGGAAGCTAAAAACCGGGGTTTTTTGGAGAATCTTATCGAAAATTCTTCTTATCTTACCAAGGCATACAATTTGGCTAAAATAGCCCATGAAGGTCAGTTTAGGGCAGAGGGAATCCCTTATTTTACACACTGTGTGGAAGTTGCCCGTATCCTTTATGAGGAATGGAAGATAACCGACCCTAAAAAGGTTGCCGTAGCCCTTCTTCATGACACTGTTGAGGATTGTGAAGAAATCACTCTTGACGATCTAACTAAAGAATTCGGTCCCGAAGTGGCTGTCTGGGTAGACGGGGTTTCTCAATTTAGGTCAAAAAAAGGAGAACAAAACGACAAATCAAAGGAGGAAAAAGACAGGGAAACGGTAAGAAAAGTATTCAGCAAGAATCTGATAGACCCTTTCGTCGGAGTGGCAAAGCTGGCCGACCGTTTGCACAATATGAGGACGCTCGGCTTCATGCCTGTTAAGAATCAAATATTAAAAGCCAATGAAACAAAAGACTATGCAAAATTGGCGGAATCTCTGGGTATGTGGCAGGTGATGAGAGAGCTTGAGAATTTATCGATGAAACATTCATGCCCTGAAGAGTTTGAAAAATATTCAAGTATTTTGGAAAGTGACCCGAGAACACAGGAAGAATTCGTAAGCTGGTTAAGCTCCACATTAAAAACCATTGCAGTTGACGCCTCAATTGATGTAAAAGTTGAAACAAGATTGATCAGTTTGCCTAAATTAAAAAATAAGAAGGGTAAGGATATAACGAAAAAGATAAATGATTTAATAAGCTTCAGGGTTATTGTTTTGGGTACCAAGGGTACCGAAGCAAGGAACAGTGTATATAAAATATTAGGTGCCATTAGGCAAAATTTCGCAGAAATCGAGGACCAGGACCGTTTTGACGATTCTTATTCCAAACCAAAAGAAAATGATTATAGTGCGATCCAGCTTACATTTGAATTCCCGCAAGGCTCTACGGAAGTTTCCATCACAAGTCAAGGCAAGGAAGAATTTAACAGATGGGGGGTGGTAAGCCTTTTCAGAAAAGGGGACACCGAACTTTCAAAACACGCTCTTAAGCTGGTTTTTACGAAAACCCAAGAGGTAAAATTTTTCCCGCCAAAAGCCACAGGTCTGGACTTTGCCTATTCAATAAGCCGCACTTTGGGAGCAAGAGCCGATTACGTTCTGATCAACGGAATTAAACACCCGATATCAACCGTTTTACCAAACGGGGCGGAAGTGGAAATTGAACTGGGCATGCCCAGAATCGCTCCGAGGGAGGAATTAAGGGACTACTGCTTGCCGGCAACAAGACGGATTATAAACGAGCAGCTTTCCGAACAGGAAAAATGGAACTTCGGAATAAAAGGGAGGGAGGAAGTTGCAAAGATTTTATCCCAACGCGGACTAATTGACTTATCCGACTTACTGAAAATTGACAAATATAAAGCAAATCTTGAAAACCTGCTGTTTATTCTGGGGTGTAAAAATTCGATCGAAGATCTCTATTACAAGGTCGGGTCGGGTGTAATGGAACCGCATGATTTGGAGAACTATTTTGATAATGCAAAAATTACCAAAAAACATCTGGGTTTAACTTCGGTTCTGATTGAAGGAAGGGACGGCCCCGGAATTACGTCCCTGGTTTCATCGGCGGTCAGTAAACTTGGGGGGAATATCGGGCCGATGGACAACATCCCGCATGACGGGTCGGAGGGAAAAACCTTTACTTTAAGAATGGTAATTGAAAGTCTTACGGGCGAAGCCGAAGCCACCCTTGAAAAAATTTTTCGCGGAGATTCCAGAATTACAAAAGTAATTATCGTCTAGTATAAAAAGAGTATCAATAAGTCCTGAGGCGAATCTGCGTAGAAGCGGAAACATTCGCTCCTTGCGCCCCCGAAGCGGAATCTTCAGCCAACGACAGCTCAATCGTCACCAAATCAGGAGCACCCGTTGCTCCGGCCGTACAGGTAAAAGAGCAGTCTGTAACTCTAACACTGCCGCTTGTAAGTCTTGCCGAACCGGATGCTACATATGAGTCGCTGCCCATGTAAACGCAGGAGAATGAACTTTCTTTGCCATTTTGATCCTTATAATAGATTGAGCTTGTATCTCCGGAGTTGGGGCACGGGGCAGTGTAGGAGGCGTCGCTATATACATAACTGGCATTCCTGATTTGCCTCTCAATTATATTCAGGGCATAATCCAGATTCTCCCTTGCATGTATTATTGATTCGCTTTTTCTGGATCCTACCAAAGTCAAAACCACCGACTGGGTGACCAGAACTCCCAATACCGAAAAAATAGTTATTACGACAAGAACCTCAATCAGGCTTAGACCCTTCCGGAAAATATTATTATTCATTTTCTTTACTGCCAATCTGAAAAATTCGTAGAACTTTTAACTTCATGCAAACCCCCCGAATCGGTCCAGGAAACGGTTATTTCCGCTTTTATTACAGTATCACTATCGCTAAATCTAAAAACCACTTCCCGCTTAAAGGGAGTTCCGTCCATGGTTACGGTGCCGCATGGGTTTATGGTCCAAACAAGGTTATTGAGGCATCTCGTATTTTCCGTGGAGTCCTCAACATGAGCCCTGAAGGCGGCAAAATTGCTGTCCCTTTCCCCCCTAAGCCATTCGGTAGCCTGCTGGGCATAACTTGACGCCAGGGCTTTATTTTTGGAAAAATTTGAATTTTTAATGGAATTTACCGCCAGAGAAACCACGGCAACAACGATTAAAGCACTTATCGCAATCGCCACTATAAGTTCAAAAAGCGACTGTCCGCGCTGGTGGTGAAAAGTTGAAGATGAAAAGTTAAAAATTTTTTTAAATTTTAAATTGTGCATTTTAAATTATTTAATTTCCCCTCCCGGGGTTACCGTTACGGTTGTTGACCGGTCTCCTGCTACTTCCCGCGAAACAGTCAGTATCCAGTCAACGTCCCCAATATTGGTTCCCTGGCCTAAGACCTTAAACTTCAGAGGATTGGGGGAAGGGATTGAAAGCGAAATGCCGGGAATGGATACTTCTTTTACGCTTATGGGGGTTCCTCCGCAATTTGCTTCAATCTTGTACTCTGACGGGGGAGTAGCGCTTATAACATTGAAGCTGTAGCTTTCAAGCGTATTTAATGCCCCGCATCCTTCCGGCTTTTGACCGACTATCGCATTTTGCTGGGTAAAACGCAGGTCGCCTTGTATCATCTTTGCTACATCGGCTATAGCCTGGCGCCTTGAAAAATCCCTGAAACTTGCATATCCGAAGCTGAAAATAATCCCGATTACGGAAAGAGATACGAGGATTTCAATCAGGGTGTAACCTTTTTTTTTACTTGGAGGTTGTTTTCCGTAATTTGATATTCCCATTTCATGGTTATGGATTTTTAACTTTGTAATTACACTCGGTCCCGCATTTATATCCGCACTCTGGATCTCCTACACTATTTTTTATGCCTTCCAGTGAGGCACAAAGGACATATGTTGTACCGTCGTCTGATGTGTATGAATATGAGCGGGTTCCCGAAATCGGATCCGTGGGAACTTCGGCGATGTAAGTATTGGTTGGTAAACAACTTGGACTGTATAACGGGGGATCCTGCGCCGCATTATATTGCCCCACAAGGGAGGAGGGTAGTGAGGCACCAATATAATACTTATCGCAGTCCGCCTTAAATATCTCAAGTCCGCCCCTGATCATCTCCAAGTCAGCCTTTCTTCTGGCATCCCTTGAAGATTCTCTTGCCCCCTGGAGACCGAAAATTGAAAGGGCCAGAAGTATCCCGATAATGGAAATAACTACCAAAAGCTCAATTAGCGTAAATCCTTTTTTCATTCTAGTCCAGGAACCGGCCCGGTCTGAA
>Ga0208375_1004492_pt1 | contig 10964 bp, 8 predicted proteins | sample RifOxyD1_FD_184038 | JGI IMG/M metagenome (GOLD analysis project Ga0208375, IMG submission 184038) | Soil microbial communities from Rifle, Colorado - Rifle Oxygen_injection D1 (SPAdes) | ecosystem: Environmental > Terrestrial > Deep subsurface > Rock core/Sediment | place: Rifle, Colorado... | reverse complement strand
CCACGTCACTACTTCAAACGGCTAGTTGATGACCTCCATGCCGGTAAGCCCGCCTATACCCCGGCTGAATACAAACCCTAGTAATCCGTCAATACGTGGAATGTGGATGATTTACGTTATGTATATGATGGGCAGGAGATTTTGCTTGAATACGGACTTGATTCTGTAGGCGCGAATCGGCTGTTAGCGAGGTATACTCATTCAACCCTAGGAACCGACGATGTCCTAGCGGTTGACATTAAGTCCGATGGTCAACTTGCAGGATTGGCGCAGGTAACAGGAAGCTACCAGTATCTGAAGGACGTACAAGGAACAATTACAGATATCGCCGACACTGAAGGTAATAAGGTCCAGCACTACGCGTATTCTGCTTACGGACAGCTTCTCGCTGTAAAAGATGCTGCAGGAGTGGATGTAACCGAATCTCCATTAGTGAGGACGAGTTATTCTTACACGGGTAGAGAATATGATTCGGAGAGTGGTTATTACTACTATAGGGCGAGGTACTACGATCCGGCGGTTGGGCGATTTTTGCAGAAGGATCCGAAACCAGGAAAGCTAAGTACTCCTCTAAGTGTAATCAACAGTTTCAATTATGCTGCAAACAACCCCGTTAATGTTCTCGATCCAAGCGGACAGGGCTGGTGGTCTTCATGGGGTAGGAGTTTAGCTATTGGAATTGGCATCGGTATCGCAGCAGGCTTGACGGGTGGGCTTGCCGGTGGGTTGCTTGGCGCATCCCTCGCAAGTTCTCTTGGTATTTCTGCTGCTGCAGGAGGTGCAATTGTAGGGGCTATCACCGGAGCTATTGTTGGTGGTGGGCTTCGCGCCGCCTGGAATGGATTGGAAGGGCGTAGCTGGTCGGATAATGTTGCAATGTTTGCTATTTCTGGAGCGATATCGGGCGGTTTGGCGGGAGCCACTGCGGCAAGTAAGGCTGTTGCGACTAGAGCTCCAGCGAGTAGCGGCGTTGGACAACAATCAAACGTCACCAGATCGGGCTATGATCCGACCAATGACCCATTTAGTGAAATTAAAAGGTTGGAAAATTTTTCGAATGATGGACTTGCTATTACCAATGAAACCTTCAAGTCTGGAACTGGTATAGCCGGCATAAGCGCGGGAGTGGCGACATGTAATATTTGGCGAGAAATACTGGACGATGACCCTCCTAGCACTGTGAATGTAATGGCTGGCGCATCATATATGTTTTTTTGTGAATCACCCCTCCCCGTGTTTTAAAGGAAATATATTTTTTTGTATGGCAGTGTAATGCTATGGATGAAAATATGAACAAGACAAGAAGTAATCGTGGAATTTCAATTACCATAGCGCTAGCGGCGTTAGTTTTATCTCTTGTTACGGCAGTTCTTTCCATGTTTTTGAAATGGCTATTTTATAGTTTAAATCCAAATCATTCTGTTCATTTCATTTCAGTAGTGACAATTATATCTTTTTTTTCCGCGATCATCATAGTTATGGGCCTAGCTCGTTTTTTGACTAAAATTCGGCGTGAATACTTACTTTTTGCTGCTCTTTATTTGTTTTTTGTTAGTGTTTATTCTGTTTTTTTTCATTTCGGCTTTTCAATTGTTCATCCTCTTGTGCCGAATTACAACCAATTGAAGGTACTTGATAATGGAATGGCACCCACTTTTTTTATTGGTGACAGGGTTTTCATAAAACCAATCAAGAATCACCAAGAAGAAACGATTACTCGTGCAAGTATTGTTGTATTTAGAACAGAGAAGTATCCCGGAGTGCGATTAGTTGCACGCGTGATAGGGATTTACGGTGATACTGTCGAATTGCATGATCGCAATGTATATATTCGGAAACGAAAAATACTACTTCAGGAACTTCCAGATTCGCAGTGTCGTATCGAACGACTCGTTCAGGAGTTGGCTGATGGGTTTGAGTTTCGTTGTTTTAAGGAAACATTAGACTCCAGTTCTTATCACGTTATTGGTAATAAGAGTGGTCCATTTCGTTTTAATGTTGAGCCGGTCGTTGTAACCAAAGACAAGTATTATGTGCTTTCTGACAATAGAGACCATGGAAAAGACAGTCGAGATTTTGGTCTTCTTTCAAAAGAGCAAATAATAAGTATTGTGGTTAGTGGCGAGGCCTTACAATAGTTATCAGTAAGTCGAGCCCACAGACGTATGTGTTCTTGTCCGTACATCCAACAAAATGCCGGAGAGCCTACCTGAAAAAACTGCTCCAGCTTGACCCTCAGTCACTTCGTGTCAAACTAACCTGACCGAAGGAGACGGAAAATGAAGAACCGATTCACGGAAGAACAGATCATTAAGATCATAAATAGAAGTGCGCACGGGGAATTCGCAAAGGATCTCGCCCGGGAAATTGGAGTAAGCGTACGTTGGGCATAGGACGGGTACTTGACTGCAATTTAAAAAGGTTTGTTTAAACCTGCCAGTGATCTTTGGCCGGAAAAATCACTTCTGCGTTTTTTCCAAAGCGATTTAACGAGAACTCCAAGAGGCGAAATCGGTTCTCGACGATGCCAACGCTCCGTAATCACATATTTTAGATATTCGCGCGGTTCAAGGCCCACTTTTTTGCAATATCAATGGCGGTGTAGAGCGTCGCTGCCACGTCGGCACCATCGATGGTCTTGCTTCCGCCGAAATTCTTTCGTCCCATCACAACATGGCGTTCTGCGCTGTTATTATCCAGAGGTACTGAAAGATCTCGAAGAAACAAGGTCAACTCCGGCCAGAATTTTAGTACGCTGGGCATAGGACGGGTTCTTGTCAGGAAGTGGTCTGCGTTTAGACTGATGGGATGACAGAAAACCCACCGATTCCGATCAGCACCGGCATTGAACAATTATTTAGGGTGAGCCTACCTGAATTTTCCGTCCACCCCGAACCTCAGTCACACCGCATCAGTGGTTCATTTCAAAGTCTTCCTCGAACTGTTGTGGCGTCTTAAAGTCTGTAAGGTGTAACAAAATTCTTTCCACATTTATCGCATAGCAAGGGGTAAAAAAATGTCGATGGATCGTGGGTGCCTGCGTTGCAAAGAAATTCGGGTGGTAGTTGGTTTAGAAATCACAGAAACGGAGTAAGGGAGTTTTACGACGGTGCATGAAGGCTGCAATCGGTGATGGACAGAGCGGACAGGGAGCAGGTTTATAGTTACGACGAGGCGGGGAGGCTGTTAACTATTGCTGATGCTGCGAATAGAACGATCTAGTACCTCATTAAGTCTAAATTCCGAATATGGTTTGTTTAACGAAAGATCTGATGCAACCGCTTAAAGTCGTTCCAGATTTTGTTTTTCTAAGAAATTTAATTCGAGCCCATTTGTTGTCCATCAAGACCGCATTTTTAAGGCGCTCGTACTCGGCGGTATTTGTCCATGGTTGGGTTAACACGCGTTGCTTTATTACATTAAGCAATTGTGGATCTGATTTTTCGATGAGCAGTTCTAGCTCGTTTATTAGGAGCGCTGAGTAGGGTTTGGTGAAGATGCGTGTAGCAAGAAAGTACTGATCTCTGGTCGAGCCCGTTCTAATTAACATATTTACTTTGGCAAACCACAACGGATTGGGTTTTTTTAGACGTAAAAGTTGAAGTCTTTCAAATTGTATTGCTTTCTCGAGTCGCATTCCGACTTTTGCAGCCATTCGGGAGCCTTGTGGGCTCCATCGGTATCTTTCCGGAAGTAGTTCGTGAGTGATAGTGGAGTAATTGAGAGGATCCTCCCCCCCATAATCGATGCGGATGAGTCCAATCAAAAAGGATCCATCTTTTCTCTTTAAGGTCATAAGCCAACTGCTCTGGGTGTAGGTCTCCAATATTACGGAAAACGGCCGTCTTTCTGGCAAATTTTTCAATATCTTCCAGCATTTCTTTTTCGAGAGCTGAACTCCATTTGTATCTTTTTTCGATGAAGTCGTGAAAGGTGACGTGCTCATTCATTCGCTGAACGATGACAAACTCATTGGGCCTAGCTCTGATTAATTTTACCGTTGGAACGTCTTTACGGGCAAGATTCTCATAACCCAGGATGAAGTCATTTAAAAATCTGGGAATTTTCTGTCCACTGTGTTTAAGCGTTCCGGTGCTAAGCGGAATGCGCAGTGCTTGACCCGGTTTTCCAACTATGGCAAAAACTTTCGTCGTATTTCCGCGACCTATTTCAGCTCCAACCGTTATTGATTCACCGTTGGAAAAAATGATGACGTCATTTGGTCGAATGATTGAAACAAGTTGTGTGTAATTCTTAACGGGCCGGATCTGGCCGCCTGCTTTTTCAAACAAGACATAATCGTTAGCCCAGGCAAACGAAGTAAGAACTACGTTCAGCAGAAGAAGGGAAGAAAGAAATAGTACACGAAAGCCTGGCAGTCGGCAGACCATATCTATTTCTTCGTCAGTATACTTAATAAAAATGAGTGATTAGTCGATTAGATTATAGATTATGAATACGCTTAAATTGTTGATGTTTCTTATTCTTATCGTTGTTTTGGCAACATGTTCCTCTAATAAAACGGGGCTTCGGAATCCTGCAAATACCCAATTTGATGCGCAAATCACCGAGTCCGATAGCAAAAAATGGAAGTTTGTCGTTGTCTCGGATATTCATGTTTCGGGGCCGACAAATAAGAGGAAAGTGGCCGGATTCATTAAGGCTATAGTTGACCAAGCTTTAGCCGAAAAGGTTGAGTTTGTTATTGTTACCGGAGATTTGTTCCGAGCCAATAAGGGAAAGAGAAATTCAGCGAAAACAGTAAATAGTTGGAAATCCATAGTTGACCAAGCTTTTCGAAAATTGATTGAAGAAAAAGTACCGGTCATATTCATTCCTGGAAATCATGATATTCCCCATACTGAACATCGAGCTGGACTTGAAGCGACGTGGAAGGGTTTTCAAGAAACAGCGAAACAACTTAATGTGCGAGGAAAGCCGCCCTATTACTATTGGTTTGAGCATAAAGAGGCTAACTTTTGCTTTTTATCTTTAACCGACACGGGAACATTTAAGTACGACAGGGAGAAGCTTGAGGTTTGTTTGGGCTCAGAGAATCCTGGTAAAAAGCAGTCGTTTGCTTTTGGTCACGTTCCGATTTTTTCTGCTGTTATGGGAAAAATGAAAGCTAGATATGCAAAGATTCTAGACACTTTTTCGCGGCAGCATCTAAACGCCTACTTTTGTGGACACGAACATTTATATTGGGAGTGGCAAGCAGATGTTCCTTCTGACGTTAAACAATTTATGGTCAATAGTGCGATGGGAGATCTACCGGGTCAGAGAGAGTCGGCCTATGTTTTTCCCATTGCCAAGAAGTTGTTCAATGCAAACTGTGACTCGAACGGTGAATGTGTAATGCCGGTAAGCAAAAAGCGGTTCTTAGTAAATCCAAAAACCCGAGAACAAAATATCAGTCAGGGTTTTTTAATGGTAGAGGTGGACAACATCAATAACTCTTACGTCGTTCAGCCCAAGACGTTTGATGAAAACGGAATAATGAGAGATTTTTTTATCGAATAGATTTATTCGGACAATTTAGACAACGAAAATAAGAAAGCCCACCGCTTCGTCAGCGGAGGGCTTTCTTATTAAGTGATATTTTGTTTACTTTTTAAAATGAGACGGAACATTTCCTGAAAAATCTTTTGTAGGATGCAGCTTCTTAGCTTTTACTAAAAGCGCTTCTTCAGACTCATTTTTTTGTGGATCAGCTACACAGCTTTCAGTCGGGCAAACGGACGCACACTGAGGCGTATCATGGGCGCCTACGCACTCGGTACATAGGTCAGCATTAATCATATAAACTGTGTCACCCTGTGATATCGCGTTGTTTGGACACTCCGGTTCGCAAGCCCCACAGCTGCTGCATTCGTCATTGATCTTATAAGCCATCTGCTTACTCCTAATTAAATAGTTTGTTGATAACTTCTATTACCACAATTTCTAACAAATTCTATAGTCTACTAAACGGAGCCTATATTTCCGTTGCTGTCCACCTTCCAGGTAAAGCCCCCACTTTCTAATAAGTGCTTGAAATCCTGATCGGTTGGCCTTGGCTCTGTTTTGTCTTTGAAAACGGGCCGTGATACCTGCCTAAAAATACCGAATGGGACTGGATTATCCGGGTATTCCATTTGTGAAAGAAGGAATGCCGGCGTGGAGTCTGGATTATGAATATCGTGTACTAAAATATCGCTAGCGGCTTTACCAGGCTCGATCGAAACAACTTCTGGCTTAATACCCTTTAGCTTTATTGCCTTGTCATTGTTTGCCCCGAATACGACCGGCTGTCCGTGTTTGAGCCGTATCGTTCTCTCTGTCTTTGTTTCTCTTGCTGTAATCGCCGCAAAAGCTTTGTCGTTATAAATTGCGCAATTTACCAGTACTTCTACAAATGCGACCCCCTTGTGCTTGCCGGCTGCTAGAAATACTTCGCTTAATAAATCCGTATCGGTATCGTTAACTCGGGCAGCAAAAGTTGCTCCGGCCGCGAGCGCAAGAGCAAGCGGCTTAACTGGAATTTCTTCAGATCCATAAGGTGTTGTTTTTGTCTTGGTTCCGACTTGAGTAGTTGGAGACGCTTGTCCCTTTGTTAATCCGTAAATTGCGTTATTGAACAGAATGACTTTTATGTCAGCATTTCTTCGCATCAAATGAATGAAATGATTTCCGCCAATTGCAAGGCCATCACCGTCACCAGTCATCACCCACACGGACAACGCTGGATTGTTTAGCTTAATTCCCGTCGCAACTGCCGGAGCTCTTCCATGAATGCCATGAAAACCATAAGTGTTAACGTAGTATGGAAACCGCGAGGAACATCCGATTCCAGACACAACAACAAAATTTTCGCGAGGCACGCCTAGCATCGGAAAGGTAGATGTTAGTCTCGTAAAGGTTGAATGACATCCACACCCAGCGCACCATCTCGGTTCTACTGTGCTGACAAAATCTCTCCGAGTAAGTGTTTTTTCTTCACTCATTTTCTTACTCCTAACATTTCTTTAGCTTTTTCTTCGATTTCTTTTGCTCGAAACGGTCTTCCTCGAACTATATTCAATCGCTCGGCATTGATTAAAAACTCGGCCCTGATTCTTCGCCAAAGCTGACCCATGTTATTTTCTGGAATCAAAACTTTGTCATATTTTTTTAGCAAAGGCTCAATGTCGCGAGGTAGCGGATTCAGATGTCTTAAATGAGCGCATGCTGCCGGAACACCTTCTTCAAGTAGGTTTTCTACTGCAAGTTTGATTACGCCTTGTGTTCCACCCCATCCTAAAACCAAGAGGCGTGCATTTTTATCCCCGTATGTTTCTAGTGGTGGAATTTCACTGGCAATTCTAGCTACTTTTTCAGCGCGAATTTTAACCATTTTCTCGTGATTTAGAGGATCGTGGCTGGTCGCACCCGTGCCATCTTCTTTTTCTAAACTTCCGATTCTGTGTTCTAGACCAGGAGTGCCAGGCAGAGCCCATGGTCTAGCAAGCGTCGCTTCATCCCTTAAATATGGCAGAAATCCGGTAGGATTCGTTCTAACCCAAGTCTTCATCTCCGGGAGTTCTTCAAGAGCCGGTATTCTCCAAGCCTCGGCGCCCTGTCCTAATGCACCTTCAGTTAGGACTACAACCGGTACCATATATTTGAGAGCAATCCGTGAGGCTTCAACAGTAGCGTCAAAGCAATCACGCGGAGATGTTGCCGCAATAACAACTACCGGAGATTCACCATGTCTTCCCCAAACTGCTTGCAGTAAGTCGGCCTGCTCAGTTTTTGTCGGTAGACCAGTAGAAGGTCCGCCGCGCTGTACGTTGACCACAACCAGCGGGAGTTCGAGTATCACCGCCAAACCAAGAAATTCTGATTTCAGAGAGAGGCCCGGACCAGAGGTGCTCGTTGCAGCAAGTGCTCCTCCAAAGGAAGCACCGATTGCTGAACCGATGCCGGCAATTTCGTCCTCGGCTTGGAGTACGGTGGCAAATTTTTTCTGATTACTCAATTCATGTAGAATTTCAGTTGCAGGCGTTATCGGATAACTGCCTAAAAAGAGCGGTCTCCCTGCTCTTCTTGAGGCTGCAATCAGGCCCATTGCAGTTGCGACGTTACCTGTTATGTATCGGTAAGTGCCTGGCACGTTCTCTTCCGCACGTGGAACCGTGTACGATTCTTTTAAAAACCCCGACTCTGCGGCGTAGGAAAATCCAGTTTTTAATGCTTCAGTGTTTACTTTTAGAAAATCAGGTTTTGCTCCGAATTTCTTTTGCAGCCATTTAAGTGTTGGTTCGAGAGAGCGGCCGTAAATCCAGTTTGTAATGCCGAGAGCGACGAAGTTTTTACATCTCTCTACTTGTTTAGTGCTAAGAGGCAGTCCCGTTGCTGCTTTTTCACAGAGTTTAAACATTGGGACTTTAAAAACTCGAAAATCGTTTAATTCGGAATTATCAAGCGGATTGGAGGAGTAGCCTGCCTTCTGGAGGCTTCTTTCGGTAAAGGAATCAGTGTTTAGAAGCAGAATTCCATTCTTTTTTAAATTTGATAAATTGACTTTCAATCCCGCAGGATTGATCGCAACCAATAAATCATACTCGTCACCGGGAGTGTAAACGCTGCGCGTGCCAAAGCAGACTTGAAATCCAGATACGCCGGCTATCGTTCCAGCCGGTGCCCTGATTTCGGAGGGATAATCAGGAAGAGTTGAAATTTGATTACCCATCATCGCAGATGTCATAGCAAACTGGTCGCCGATTAATTGTATTCCGTCGCCGGAATCGCCCGCAAATCGTACCACTACCCTTGATAATTCGTTTGTTCGTTTAGTACTCATTATTGGTTTCCTTGAACCCAAAACCGTATTTTTATTGGCTAGAAAAGTCAAGAATTATACCCGTCCAAAACCAGGCTAAAGCAGTGTTGCGGCTATGGATTTAAAAGGGTATCTTGAACAACATTCTATGGAAACAATGACATTACTTGGGGATGAGGCAGTAGCAATTGGAGCGATTCATGGTGGGCTAAGCCGTGCGTACAGTTATCCGGGTACGCCGGCGACGGAAATTTTAGAATTTCTGATGAGTTACGAAAGAAAACATGGAGGACCGAAAGCCAGTTGGTCAGCAAACGAGAAGACGGCTTACGAAGAAGCGCTTGGTGTTTCTTTGGCGGGAAAGAGAGCACTTGTTTCGATGAAACACGTTGGTCTCAACGTCGCCGCTGACCCTTTTATTAATTCATCGGTCGTACAGTTAAACGGCGGTCTCGTGGTTGCCGTGGCCGATGATCCAGGAATGCACAGCTCTCAGGACGAGCAAGACAGCCGGTTTTATGCTGATTTCGCTAAAGCCATCTGTTTAGAACCTTGCGATCAACAAGAAGCTTACGAAATGACCAAAGATGCTTTCACGCTATCGGAACGATTTAAAATCCCGGTGATGATTAGGCTGGTGACCAGAATTGCCCACAGCCGGGCAATTGTAAAAGTTGCGGGAAATAATACCGAAAACCAAGTTCAAAAATCTTCTGACCGAGGGTCCTGGATACTTATCCCTGCAAATGCCAAAAAACTTTGGAAGAAAAGACTCAATCAGGAAAAAGAAATTGTTAGTGAACTGGCGAATTCAAAATATAACTCACTTTATTTGAACGTCGATAACAAAGAATTCGGAGTAATTACTACTGGGCTCGCTAAAAATTACTATTTGGAAAACCTTCCCGATCTTTCAGTAAAACCGTCTCATTTACATCTTGGCGCATACCCGATTTCAAATGAACAGGTATTAAAACTATTCAAGCATGTTCAAAAGGTACTAGTAATAGAAGAAGGGTATCCTTTTGTCGAAAAACGATTTAGAGGAATTGAGGCCGGAAGAGTTGAAATTCAAGGCAAAGAAACTGGACACGTAAAACGAGATGGCGAACTGACGCCTGAAATCGTAAGAGCAGCGCTTGGGCTTACTGAGAGAAAAAAGTTAGCGGCAGTTGAAGAAGCAGAAAAAATTCCAGCTAGGCCGCCGCAGCTTTGTGCCGGATGTCCACATATCGACACTTTTGATGCTTTAAAAAAAGCTTTAACTAACTATCCAAACTCAGTGGTTACCTCAGACATCGGTTGTTATACGCTCGGGGCTCTTCCTCCCTACAATGCTATTGAAAGCTGCGTGTGCATGGGGGCATCGGTAGGAATGGCTAAGGGAGCGGCTGATGCAGGATTAACCCCGGCAGTAGCGGTAATTGGGGATAGCACTTTTATACATTCGGGCATTTCTCCGTTAATTGATGCAATTAATTCAGATACCAACATGACTTTGATAATTCTGGATAACCAAGCTGTGGCGATGACCGGAGGCCAAACTACTATTATGTCTTCTGCGCGGCTTCAGTCGACGCTTCTTGGTTTAGGGGTAGATAAAGATCATTTTCATGTACTAAATGCACATAGAAACGCGACCGAAAAAAATACGGAAATCATAAAGTCAGAACTAGATCATAAAGGACTGTCTGTTATTGTAGCCGTCAGAGAGTGTCTTGAAACGGCCAAGAAGAAGAAAAAAACTACTCACTGAGAAAGAACGTGATTGCATGAAATGTGACATAGTTTTAGCAGGTGTTGGTGGACAGGGGGGGTTATCCGGTTCGGTCGTAATAGCGGCAGCCGCGATGGCAGAGGGTTTACAGGTAAAACAATCAGAAGTTCATGGGATGTCTCAGCGTGGGGGAGAGGTACAAGCTGCTCTTCGAATTTCTGATCAGGAAATAGCGAGCCCTTTGATTCCCTACGGAAGCGCCTCGATTATATTAAGTTTCGAGCCATTAGAAGCGCTAAGATATCTTCACTACCTTTCGCCAGAGGGAACGCTTGTAAGTGCAGTTACTCCGGTTGTGAATTTTCCTTCGTATCCTTCTCTTGAAGAAGTACTTTCGAAGATTCGGTCGTTTTCTAACTCTTTATTAATTGATGCGGATAAAAT
>Ga0208375_1004491_pt1 | contig 10965 bp, 8 predicted proteins | sample RifOxyD1_FD_184038 | JGI IMG/M metagenome (GOLD analysis project Ga0208375, IMG submission 184038) | Soil microbial communities from Rifle, Colorado - Rifle Oxygen_injection D1 (SPAdes) | ecosystem: Environmental > Terrestrial > Deep subsurface > Rock core/Sediment | place: Rifle, Colorado... | reverse complement strand
TAATCCCAAACCCACCTTGGCTTGTTTTTACCGAGGACAAGCCCATTTGATAAAGCAAGCAGTCGAATCAGCCGAAGGAAGTTACAACGAAGGGTTGGGTTACAATAAAATACATTATAAATGCCTGGTTGGTCTCTATGATTTGATGATGCAAAAATCCATGTATGCCGAGGCCTACGACGTCGTAAAAAAGATTTCACGATATTTTCCTGCCAACCCGCAACGGCTTGCTTCTGTTTTGCGTCTGGCGATAATGACAAAAAGCTACGACGATATCGAAAGCTATTATCGGGTATTTACAAATCTTGATCAAAGAAACGAAGAAATCACCAAGTACATTTGTGCGGCGCTCACGGTTTGCGGAAAGTACTATCTTCAGCGGGGGTTGCCAAGCCGCGCGCTTGAGCTGTTTTCAAAAGCAGCCGTGTCGGCAAGCGGAAGAACAAAAGTTCTTAAAGAAATAGTCTCTACGCTGGTTGAGTTTGACTTAGTGAAAGACGCCGAAGTTTATCTGGGTAGATTTCCGCCAAATACGCAGTCGATGGCTGATTTTTTGACGGCCGAGTATCTTGTATTAGACCGAAAAGTAAGCGTTTCTAAAACGATCGAAACAGGAAGAAAGCTAATCAGCCAGAACGTCGAAGATCCGATAATTTACAGAATACTCCTCAAACGGTCGTTAGAGGCCAGTCTCAAAGATGCGGCAGACACGCTTTTGAAAACTGCCGTTCAAAAATGGCCACAGCTCGCAAAGGATTTTCAGCAGGTTACAAGCGACGCTATGAAATCAAGAGCAGACGAAGAGCAAGCTGCGGCCGCCAAAGCTACGCCGGATTCTGCGAAATAATTGTCAGAAGTAACCCAATGGCGCTACGAACCGCGTCCGAAAGATACTGAAGCGAAATAGAGCTTATTGATTCAGCAGACATTACGACAGCGCCCAATACGCCGTTCTCAGCACTACTGACGGGAGTCACTACAACGCATTTATTAATAACCTTTGCCTGGTCCGTTACTTGACCGGCCACCGAACCAAACTGTCCTTTGCTTTTGTCATTGGTCCCGGCGCACGCCCAGAATTCATTTTTTTTATACCAAAGCTCCGCTCGGGCCCCACAACAAGAGCTGCTCAGATAGCTGGTAAATTTGTATGCGAGATATTCAGTATCGATATCTCTTCTTTGAACGGCCTCTGACATTAAGAAAGCCATGGCAAGTGGGGAGATGATTGGTTTAGTGAAATCGACGTTTTTTGACGTCGCTGGATGTTTGACCGGGCTTTGGTGTTGTTCCGTAAGTCCCTCTTCGGGCTGGTCCAAAACTTTATCAAGTGATTCAAGCACCTTTGTGATTTCTTTTGATACAGGATTTTTTTTGATCTTATTTAGAATGTTTTTTTGAAGATGGACGACTTTCACTTTTTCAGGAGAAAGCTTCCGTTTCTTTTCTTCAGCCTTAGCAATGGTCGCAGAACCGGCCGGTTCTGCGAAAATCTCTTTTACCTGTTTACGAGTTTGAATTTCACCTTTTTGTAATAATTGTGCTTTTGCTGTTAACTCTTGCGGCTTGGTCTCTTTGTTTGCCTGTGGCTTAAGCTGTACTTCTTTGTCCGTTGTCGGGCGAACAGCCTGTTTGATTTGTATTTCTTTTGGCGGTTTTACGGTTTCTTCGAGAGATTTCTTTGCTTCTTGGTGTTCATCTTTTTGTTGAAGCTTCTTCTGCACCGAAGCGTGTTCATCTTTTTGCTGAAGCTTCTTCTGCAGCGAAGCGTGTTCATCTTTTTGCTGAAGCTTCTTCTGCAGCGAAGCGTGTTCATCTTTTTGCTGAAGCTTCTTCTGCACCGAAGCGTGTTCATCTTTTTGCTGAAGCTTCTTCTGCACCGAAGCGTGTTCATCTTTTTGCTGAAGCTTCTGTAACGATTTATGTTCACCTTTTTGCTGCGGCTTCTGTAGCGATTTGTGTTCAGCTTTTTGCTGCGGCTTCTGTAGCGATTTGTGTTCAACTTTTTGATGGGGCTTCTTCTGCACCGAAGCGTGTTCATCTTTTTGCTGAAGCTTCTGCCCTGGTTTCTGACTTGTTGTCTTTTCTGTTATGGCGTGTTCGTCGGTTCGTTCTTTTTGTTTGAAGAAAGAGGCGCTTGGGCTGGTCGATTCTTTTTCTTCTTTCTGCGTGTGTTCCTGGTGCTTAGTTTTTTTGTCATTTTTTATGATCATTCCATCGGCAAATTCTTCTTGATCTTCCGCGATTGCCGAATCTTTTTTAGTGCGACTAATCAGATAAATTTGAATCTTTCCGGCCAAGTCGGCAAAGCGCGGTACTGACTGCGGCTTGGATTTATTGAATATCCACGATTGTTTGTCTTTAGATATGGTTGGCGGTTTGCTTGTCAGACAAGTCCAGTAGCGGCTTAAATTTCTCACGTTTACGCTTTTATTGAGTGCTTCTTGCGGAAGGTATACGTACCACTTTCGGTCGCCAGATCCTGCGCCGCTGTCTTCCCATCTACCACCGGATCCCCCAAGTCGCTCTAAACTGAGCCTGAAGTCTTCGTCTAATACAGGTGGCGGAGGGGCGTCTTCCGACTTTACGGAATTTTTGTACTCAGCTTGCTCTTCTTCTGTTTTCTTTCTACGGTCAATTATTTCCTTCAGCTCTTCTTCTTCTTTGCTTCTTAGATCATTGATATCCAGACCATGCACTTCTTCTTGATACCAGTAATCTTCCCTATCGCCCGTTTCTGTTTCCCTTCTTTTTTTTATTTCCTCTTTTCGGTCGGCCAAGAGCTGCATGGCTTGAGTTGAGTCTTTTGCTATAAGTAAGTCCCCTTCACCCGAAACATTAATCTTAAAACCGAGGCATTCATTGTTGGTATAGAATCCGAGCTTCGGGGCGGTGCCAACGAAAATCCACGCTCCATCCTCGATTTTCGGACACTGACCGTCGAATATCCACTCGCCTTCTTGTTTAATATAGGGATCAGTGGCGGGATCAAAGGGAGCCCACTTCCACCTTTGCTCGCCATTATCGGCAGGCTTGATGTTTAACCAGTAACCGTATTGCGTCTGAGGGCCCCATAAAGTGGTTTGCCATTTATCTGATAATTTTTTTCCGGGTTGCCGGATAAGCCAGCAATCGCTTGCGATAGTTAGCGGCGGGATGGCACGCGGTTTTTGCACCTTTGTTTGAATAACTTTTGCTGCAGAGGCTTTTATAAGTTTTTCTGTTTCTTCTTCTTTGCCATCGCCTAGTTTCTGAACGACTTTGACAAGGGTTGCTTCGATATGCGGTATCGCCTGCAGCGCGGCTGGCGAATCGGCCGCCAGAATTATACTTCCATCATCACCAAGTGCGACTTTTGCACCAAGCCTGGTTCCATTTCTGCTGAAAAACGTGATTTCCGGCGCCGGATCGACAAACCACCATAGATCGTCATGAAACTCGGGTTCTCTTTCTCCCCGGAAAATCCATGATCCTGGTTCTTTAATAAATGGATTAGACGGCGTCGGATTTACTTGTCGAAATTCCCAATATGTGTGTTTTCCTTCTCTGACCAAATCTTTAAGACCGTTACTCTCATTTTTCTTATCTTTGTCGGCTTTCAATTCAGGGTGGAGTTCAACCCACTTCCAAAATTCAGATCCCGGTCCTTTTAGCTTGAACATCCACCTGCCCGCTATGCGCCTCGCCGTGCCTTTGCCCAAAATCCAGCAATCACTCTTCAATGTTAGAGGGTCAGAGATTTTTGTTACTGCTTCACGGCCCTGATGCGCTCTTCGCTCCCTTCTTTCAGCAACGGTTGTGGAACTTGCTTTCAGTGAAAAATGTTTCTGAGTCTCTTGCTCTTGGGATTTAGAGGCAATATTCGTTATAGTTCTGAGCTGATCCTTTTTGTATTTGTCGATAATTTTTAGGTGTCGATCTATTTTAAAAGCTAACGCCCGATCATTGATGGGCTCGTTGATTACGTCTGAGAATCCGATATCAATCAACCTTCTGATAACCTGCTCTTGTTTAAACGTTACTGTAATGAGAATCCGTATTTGCCCCGCCCTGACGGCTTGTTTGAGAGCGTTAAGAGTGCTTGCATGAGCGGCAAGATTAACTTGTGTTGAACCATGACAAAGAATTATCGAAGGGCCCGATTGTTTGGCGATCGAAATGGCATTAATGGAAGAATCGGCCACCGTTACCGACAATCGAGAATCGGTTTTATAGCGTTCGATCAGTTTTTCAAAAGAAGAAGCAAATGGTTTTACTACTATCAGCGGGATCGCATCGGGGTTGACTTCGTCCGTTTTTTTCTGATCCGTTTTGTTCACAAAGGCACACACAAGCGATATTCCTCATTTCACTCATCGGGTTTACTAACCGACCGCTTGATGATTGACGCGGTACTTCCAGCATTCATTTTTTTGTGTCCATTTTGTCTGCACCCTGACAAAATTACCCTTAAAGCGCATATGATAGAGCCAAGCTGTGACATAACGCAAAAAACCTTAGACCGAGCAAAAGAGTTCTATTCCACCCACAGAGAACTGCCAGGCATTGATACAAGTTTTAAGTACTTTATTGATCATCCTATTGCTAAGTTGAACCGTAAGCGCCTTGCGTTAATCGTCGATAAGACCAGAAAAGTCGCTGATGTGACAAAACTCCACGCTCTCGACGTCGCCTGTGGAGGGGGAATCTTAACTCTGGCACTTAATCTGGCTGGTCTCGAGACGCTGGGCGTCGATCTTGATCAACAAGAAATTAACCTCGCTAACACTTTTTTTGCTGACGCAAAGGCAAAGGGCCAGTTTGCAGCCCTAAACGTTTTTTCCGAAAACTGGAAAACTGAAGTTGAAACCTTGCTTAAGGGGAAACCGCGCGTAGTTCTACTGGCCTATGCACTTCATCATTTGAAAGAAGTAGAAAAGTTCGTTGCAGATTTATCGAGTTGGTTAGACCCCGGATCGGTCTTAATTATCAACGAAGAAAATCCCCGCTCCCCGACATTCAAACTGAAACACTTTGTCAGGAGCATTATTCAACGCGACACGGACATCGAATACCACCGCAGCTATAATGCCTGGAGATCGTTACTTGAAAAAAATGGATTTACCGTAAGCAAACCAACGGGCGCCGACGTTATGCCTTATCTGGCAACACTTTGTCCGGTTTGCTGTTGGTCTATAGTTTTCACCGCAAAAAAGACATAATATAGACGCAAATGGAAGCTCCGAGCCAGGTCCTTCAAGCAGAAGATGGAAGCCAACAAACAAATCGGTTTGTTTGGATTTCGGCTATTCTGCTTGCGATTCTTTGGCATGTGTTGCTGCTTTGGTTAAAACCTGGTTGGAATCCGGCCATCGTTTCACCCCGGGTGGAAATCAAACAAATAGATACGAGAAAGCTCGAAGCGATAAAGCAGCAGTGGCGACAAAAGAACGAAGAAAAACAATTGCTCTTAAACAAGGACAAGAGTCTGCCTTCGGCAGCAGAAGCGCCCGATGACGCACGATTCATGTCGGATAGAAACATCCGAGTTGAAAAAGAACAACAAGCCCGAATCACGAATGTGATACCTAAGGCGGGCGGAAAACCACAAAGTGCGGTAACCCCCAGGGAAAAAAGTATTAGCGATCTCGCAAAACTTGCTGTGCCAATGCATTTGGACCCCAATGATGCAACCGCCGTGAGACACAGACAGAATCAGCAAAAACCGGTTCAACAGGTACAGTTACCGGTAACCGAAGGTGGAGACCAAGCTGTTTTGGATAAAAATCTGCCTTTCGGCAGCGAGAACATTCTGAACGCCCAAGAGTCGATTTACTACTCTTTTTACTCGCGACTTTATGAGGCGATTGGTCCCATTTGGCAAAGCAAGATCCGTGAAGTGCCTTACCGGAGACGAGTGGCGCCAGGAGAGTATTCGACAATTGTTGATGTCATTTTGGACGGCCACGGAAATCTAATAGGTGTGCGTACGCTGCAAAGTTCGGGCATCGCCGAATTTGACAATGCAGTCGATGTATCATGGAAGAAGATCGGAAATTTCCCTAATCCACCAACTGCGCTACTTAATGAACTCGGCCAGGTGCATACGGGTTGGACTTTTTCCGTACAAGTTGGGCAAGGTTTTAACTTGGAGTATATGCCACCGGAGAGAACTTACTGAGTTTTAAAGAAGTACGTTAACCAAGACAAAAACGAAAACAGTTGCCATAGCAAATTGGATGTCTCTTCTCTGTGCAAAAACCTTCAGACTATCCACAAAGCCAACCTCCGAAGGACGAGCAAGGTATCTGCTTTTCTGTAAAGCCCTCTCGTAAATTCGCGCGCGCTCGGAGTCTTCGTTGGAGCGAGGGATGAGAGCATCGGCCACGTAATAAACGTTCCGACAACGTGAAAGCGAATTTCTGCATCGTTCACATGACATCAGATGGTTCTGCAGAAAAATTCTTTCGCGATTGTTCATTTCGTCATCGAGAAAGCGCTGAGTCCAAGGATTTGACGGATCATATTCGGGACAACGAACACCGTTCAAAGAAGATCCGGTGGGATAAGGAATGTAAACCGGACGTCCTGGAGCAGACACGAGATGAATGCGGGCATTCCACGCGAGTTTCGGAATTTGATCAGCGGGTTGTCTTAATACGCGGGCAATCCTTTCGTACGACCACCTGCCACAATGAAGAGCTGAGAGTATGAACCGCTCTTCCGGGTGCAAACGATAGAAGGGACGATTAAGCGCTGGAGCATTTGCACTAACCCCCTCTCTAATGGCGCGAGCCAGGAGCGCGCCTGAAGCTTTTTCCAAGCTCCGATCTTCGGTCAAATCCATCAGAGACACTGCGGCGAGTGTTTCGACCGACACTTTTTCAGAATAATCGGGGTCCACCCAAAGGGCTTGCCCGAGGTGTGAGAGTGTTTTTAAGTCCTCAGTCCTCATAATCGACACAATTACTTCTTTGGGGTTTCTAATTAGAATTCGTCAGATATTACCGGCCGCTTGAGTTGCTTAACAATAAGTCCTCTAACGCTTCCCCCAACCTAAGTTTAGCACAGTATAAAGAAAGGCAAATTTATTTGGGGCCCAAGCCGCATTGTACAGAAACTAAACACCTGCCTGTAGCGTATCCAAACATTAGCTTGTCTAATTCATTTACACATTACTAATAGGGACATCCAGTCCCTTAACCGGTTGAAATTATAGGGCTATTTTTTGTCATCTGATCAATGACTCAACGAGGCATTTTGGCCCCGCCGTTGCAATACATTAGGTCAAGCACTTCTTCAAAACGCTGAGGACAAGAAGTCCTAAATAGAAGTGCAGTTATTAAATGAGGAGATCGCGTATGAGTACCAAGAACATAAAAATTTTTTTAACAGGTTTAGGACTTCTTACACTAGCTGCTGGATGTGGTGGGCAAGCTTATAAAGAAGCCGATGCAAATGGCGAAAACGTTACAAACGTAACCCAATCTCTACCATCTGATTCTGCTGATACGTGGGATACAGAGGATGATGGTGACGAGCAAATCGGATTACCAGCCGAGAGATACATTGCGGACATAACCGGCGTGGGCGGAAGTGATCCTTACGATATCTTTAATACGGTCACTACTGATAACCTTTTAACGGTAAGAGTAAAAGCACTTGAAGCAGGTGCTGTTGAAGGAACTACTTATACCAACTCTTACAGATGCGTAAGCTTCAGGGTAACGGTTAACGGTCAAACAAAAGAGACCGGTACAATGAAAGTTGAAGATGGCATCTATAACGGCTGGCCGTTTTGTACCGATGCTCCTTCATTCAAAGACCTCTCTTTTTCAATGACCCAAGGTCATACAAGCGTAAGCGTAAAAATCTCAAACGCAGCTAGCGACATCAGATGTTTATGGGGATACTTACCTTGTTCAATAACAGCAATCCCTGACGTACACGTAGCCCGAGGCGAAGTACAAATCCAAACCAACGGCACGTACTTTCAAGACTAATAAAAAATTCCATAAAAGTTGCTCTGGAAGGCAAACACAAGCGATCTCAAGCTAGAGCTCTAACCAAAAGGGAAGAGCTCTAAGCTTTTTTTTAGACTATTGTCACAGGCGCACTAAGCTTTTTTTAGACTATTGTCACAGGCGCACTAAGCTTTTTTTAGACTATTGTCACAGGCGCTAAACTACAATAAACCAGCTAATATCGACGTATGCAGGTCGTCCACCTTGTAAGTTTTCCTTGTTTTTTACTTCGCCCCGACCTATAGTGCTTAAAAAATGAAACGCTCGAATGAAAAACAATTAAAATTGGCCCTGAAGGGCCTTAAGAACGGCAAAGCAGCCAGAGAGCATGGCGGCGAAGGTTACGAAACCAAGGGGACACGAAAAACAGCAAGGCCGTTCGATCCGTCGAAACACCTCTTCGTTACAATGCGCTCCGCAGACGCGGTAGGTGAAAAATCCATGCTTCATCCAAAGCGTATCAAGATAATCAAAAATATTGTTTTCAAGGCCGCCAGAACCCAAGGGATTATCGTCAATAAATACGTATGCGTGGGTAATCACATACATCTACTGCTTAAAACAAAATCGGGGAGAATGATGACAGCTAGGCCCGCGCTCCGGGCGTTTATGCGCGAAGTAAGCGGTCTAATTGCGCGAGTGATGACGGGAGCCAGGAAGGGCCAGCCGATGCGGAGAAAATTTTGGGACAATATAGCGTGGTCAAGGATTGTCGATTGGGGACGAAGCCTTAGAAACACTTACAATTACTTTAAGAAGAACTATGGAGACGCATTTTTCGTATTAAAAGAACACAACTGGTTTTCAGTGGGGGAATTTGTAACGGAGCCACCTTGAGCGGAATACGGCTCTATTTTACCAGTGCCTCGGTAACCGCCAATAGATCTTCCTGATGTTTTCTCTCAAATGACGAGTCCGTAACACTCGCTTTAACCTTCTGAATAAATCCCGCGATGTCCCCGCCCGCGCGCTCATAGGAGTCAAAAACCCGTTCAAATTCCTTAACGCCAGCGCGGTAGGTACGGAACTGGATGAGACTGGCATTATTGATTGGCCTTGAGATTTTTAGCGAGGATCTTAAAGCATCAAGGATCCGTTGCTTTTGTTTCAATTTTTCTTCGTCACTGATCGCCGAAGCGTAAACACCACTGAGCCTATTGTAAGCGTCATGCATTTCCGAGTAATAATTCTCGGAAGCTTTTTCGCCCGCAAGATAATCGGTCAGAAGCTGGGATCCCGCGCCTCTGGCCCGCTTCAAATACTCAGGCGTAAGCTTATCAGCAATAAAGCTTGCAATGCTTTCGTTAAAAAATGCCTGGTCCTTTATGTAAATGGTAGCGTGAACGGACTCGTGAACCACGACGTTTACAAGGTCACCTAACGCTCGTTCGCCGGCGGGGATCATGGTCGAAAGTATCGGGTCGGTAAACCATCCCAGGGTTGAATAAGCTCTGGCTCCCCTGACATCCACATCTAGGTTTTGTACGTCCAATACTTTGGCAAAATTATCGGCGTCTTTTCTGTCAAACCAGCCAAGATAAGTAAAACTTCCGACAAGGGGAAAACTCCACGAACGAGGGGCAAAGCGCAGCTTATCAGAAGCAGTAACCACCCAAACGGCAGAGGGCCGATTCAGCTCGACATACTCTGTGTAATTTTTTGTCGGCTTTAACCCGTTCTGTTCGGTAAATTTTTTAATATCCGGAATTTCAGAAAGTAACTCTTTTATCCGCTGGGGAGTGCGGTCGCTTTGAAGAACGGCGCTTATAGGCCTGGCTCTGTTTGAGAGTGCCAGCTGACCCCTACCCGCCTGGTAAATATAGCTGATGGTGCTGCAACCAGACGTCAAAAAAAACAGCGACGGGAGTAAAAAAAAGCTGAAAGCGCGCGGATTAAGTTTAGAAGAAAAAAGACGCGCCCACTGTAAAGCCGACATTATCTTTCCATTTGTTGATGGCACCACCCGCGAGATAAGTCGTCGCTTCACTGCGAATGCCAAAAGTTCTGGTAATATAAATGCGAAGACCAGCGCCAAGCACTCCCGTGATCGAGTCGACCTTGAGCGGTGGCGACGCACCCCAGGCGTACATACCAGTTGCCGAACGATTAAGTTGACCAACGCCAGCTTTGACGTAGGGCTGAACCGGAAATTTTTTCGGCATAAGCTCCTGAACAAGATTAACGCTATAAATCTTATCATGAAAAGTAGTGTCCTCGTATCCGACTATCTTAGATCTATCTGTCACATCTTGATAGGCAAGCTCAATCTGAGAAGTGGGACCAAAGTAGTATCCAATAGATGTCCCCCATCGTCGAGTCCAAGAGTAGCTTGAACCCGAGTAGTTGCTCTTATTAAAAGAGAACCCGAAAGAAAACTCGACTGCTCCGGCAGCGGCTTGCTTTGGAGTGAAAGCAAGCAGACAGACAAAAAAGACTAGCCCTATTATCGCTGAAAGTGTGCGTACCAAACCACTACCCTCCTTGGCTCCGAAAACTACTATTCGGACCTAATCTGCGAGAGCTCTTCGATGAGCCGCGCTTTTTCTATGTCAATATCCTTTTGGTTGGTCTTTTGAACCTTAGCCAAAGGATCTTCGACAAAAACCTTAACTTTTTGCGGACGACCGTAAAATTTGTCCGGAAACAGTATCTTTTCGCCCACGTCCTGACCGGCTACAATCTGCCGGCTGAAGTGCGTGTTTAAACTTGCGTCTTCTTTAGTCGGCGGATGCCGCGCGTATTTTTGCAGAATTGCGTCTGTTTTTTTCGTCTTTTCGTCAATGATGGACGCCGGCGCGCGATTTTTGGCTGAGGTGTTTATCCCCGCGTCGCCATAAAAATCATCGCTTTCGGGTTTAACTAAAAATGATGCAAATTTTCTGTCACGTCTTTGCTGCACGGATTTAAAAGCGGTGTTCGTGATACGCTCGCCGAGTTGTAGAGCAACGAGTTTTGGTTTTAG
>Ga0208375_1004490_pt1 | contig 10966 bp, 7 predicted proteins | sample RifOxyD1_FD_184038 | JGI IMG/M metagenome (GOLD analysis project Ga0208375, IMG submission 184038) | Soil microbial communities from Rifle, Colorado - Rifle Oxygen_injection D1 (SPAdes) | ecosystem: Environmental > Terrestrial > Deep subsurface > Rock core/Sediment | place: Rifle, Colorado... | reverse complement strand
GGTTTCAATCAACAGCATAAGTGGAGCTAACCATAAAATCGGTCCCAAAAAGTGTTTTAGGTATTTAACCCCGTGTGCGCGAAACCCCGCATAATTGTAATAAAGAAAAACAAAAGAACCGAGAGCGAGGGTTGTATTTAAATTATCGGTTGGTGGCAAAAAACCGGGAATAAGACCAAAAAGATTACAGGTAAGAATATAAACAAACAGTGTTCCAATTATCGGAAAATATCGGGGCGCCTCTTCTCTGCCTATTACGCTTTCCGTGAGTTTAAAAATCTGTTCCGCGACAATTTCGAAGAAGCTCAAGAATGACATTCTTGCTTCAGGAATAATGCCTTCGTCTATGCTTCGCCTTGCTCTAACTAATTTAGTTCGGGCCACTGCGGTTAACACTACTAGTGCAATTGATATTAAAACCGCCATTACAACATGGTTTTGAATGCCGCGAAGCCCGGGGACCAAAGACAACCATGTAAAGCTATGCTGCTCGTGCATGACTCAATTCCTTATAACTCCACCACAGCCCACCAAAAAGGGGCACAACTATGATCGTGCTTATTCCTAAGAACACTCCTAACTTAGGCGCAGACTCGCCGGCAAGAAATAAACACGCTCCGAATAGACCCAAGCATACCAGCTTTGCGACCAGCCACAAAATGATCTGTGTAAGAAAAATCGGTTTCTTTGAATCTCCGATCACTTCAGTCTGAGGGCCCGATGGGGCCGAAACGAAACTTAAAAGGGAAAGAACAAGCTTGGCGATGATAAAGATATCTAGAACACTGAGAAACCAAAAACCAAGCAGCCAAACAAAACCCGCGACGCTTTTCGAAACACCAAACAGGATAAGAAAAGCAATAAAACACCAGACAATAGCAACAATCAGAAACGGTTTTGAGGTTCTTAAAAAATTATGCACGTTTATTACAACTCTTTCTGCGAAAGTTTATATAGCCTGTACATTCCTAGGGCGAGGCCTGCCGACGAAGTTAACAGTAAAATCCACCAAGGCAATCCTACTTTGTCCCATAGAACCCAGCCCAGAGCCACCCCTGCGCCCGTGTATCCCAAGATATCCGTTACAACTACTGCCACAAGACCAAGTTTTCTTGCCCAATTAGAATCCATCTATCTGCTTCTCTGCTCTTTCCGTTCCTTTATTCGAATAAGCTTTATCTCTATGACGCGTGGAGAAGGATATGTGGATTTCAAAGCTTCGTATTGATAGTAGGCCGCATCGAGCTGGTCCATTTCTTCAAGACAGTTGGCGATCCCAAACTTAGCTTCGGCAACCCATTGACTGTTCGGATAGTTTTTTAAAAACTGTTGAAACGAATCTATCGCCTCTTGATACGCTTCTTTGCCTGGATCTTTATCGGGCGGCTGCTGTTCTCCTCGAGTAAAATAAGTTACGCCAATCTCATACGCGGCTTTTTCGGCCCACTTGGTTTTTTCGTATCGTTTAATTAATTCTTTATACGCCTTAACTGCATCATCAAATTGCCATTGAAAAAAATGGCTCTTTCCTACCCTAAAAAGAAATTCGGGCGCATCCGTTGCGCGAGGCTTAAGCTTTAACAACGCTCTGTAGTGCTGATTGGCCTGATCGTACTGCTCCGTTTTAGTAAAAAATATTTCACCAATTTGCTTTTGCGCATCCCAGCTAGTCGGCGTGTCACCACTTGACTCAATGAAGGTGTAGAATTTTTTCACGGCTTCAGAATATTGCGACAGATAAAGCGCTTGAGTAACGGCAGCACGATAAAGCGCTAGCAGACCAAGCTTACTCTTGGGATCTTTTTGTATCACTTTTTCAAATTCTGAAACCGCAGCGGCATATCTTCCTTGGTTCCAAAATTTTTCGGCTAACAAATACCGATTACGGGCGCTATCTCCACTGCAAGAAACCACGAAGAACAACAATAAAAGAACTCTGTTTCTCTTACTCGCCTTGCGGCTCGGGGGTTGCTGCACCATTTCCTCCGTTGCCCGTGTCCGTTCCATTGCTGGGACCATTACCGGAGTCGTTACCCGATACCGATTCTTCGACGGTCTCCGTAATATTTTCTGCCAAATACTCGAACGAAACAACCTTTTCTCCCCCAAACATCGTCATAAGCCGGACACCCTGTGTGTTTCGTCCCTGCTCAGAAATCTCTCCAACATGTATTCTGATCATTTGCCCCCTGTTGGAGACAAGCATTACATCGTCTTTTGGTAATACTTGCCCAGAGCCTAAAACTGGGCCGTTTTTGTCGTTCGTCTTCATCGTAATAACGCCCTTGCCTCCGCGGCTCTGAAGACGATAGTCCACAACGGGCGTCCTTTTCCCATAGCCCCCTTCGGTTACCGTCAATACTTCAAATCCAGCCGCATCCCGGTCAAGAACCTCCATCGCGACTACACGATCGTCCGGATCCAGACACATTCCGATTACACCGCGTGCGCCTCTCCCCATTGGGCGAACGTCTTCTTCCTTAAACTTGATCGACATCCCTTCCTTCGAACAAATGAAGATATCATTTGTGCCTTTGGTTAGTTTTGCCGAGACAACCTCGTCGCCGCTATCAATGCTTATCGCTATAATCCCCGTTTGCCTTATGTTGCTGAAATCGCTTAAAGCGGTTTTCTTTATTATTCCCGCGCGCGTACAAATGACCACATACTCGCTGTCTTTAAACTCCCTTACAGGAAGAATCGCTTTGATTTTTTCTCCGGGGTTCAGCGCAACCAAATTTACCACGGCTTTTCCCCTTGCTCCTCGGCTGGCCTCCGGAACCCGGTAAACCTTTAACCAAAAGAGCCTCCCCTTGTCCGTGAAACAAAGAAGATAACTTAACGTCGTTGTCTTATAGATAGACGTTACAAAGTCCTCTTCGCCTGGCGAGACACCCCTGATTCCCTTTCCGCCTCGGTGCTGACTTCTGAAGAGGTTGGGATTTGTTCTCTTTATGTAACCAGAGTGGGTGATCGAAACGAGCGTGTCTTCATCAGAGATAAGGTCTTCGACTTCAAATTCAGTAGCAGCGCCTTGAATAAATTGTGTTCTTCGCTTGTCTCCGAATTTTTCTTTTATTTCGTTAAGCTCTTCTTTGATAATTTCATAAACCATCGCCTCGTTGCTAAGAATTTTTTTCAACCGCTCGATTAATTCTAATATTTGCTTGTACTCGTCGACGATTTTTTGCCGCTCAAGACCAGTAAGGCGTTGTAGGCGCATATCGAGAATCGCTTGCGCTTGAATATCGGTAAACGAAAACCGCTCGATCAATTTTGCTTTTGCTTCATCGACCGCTTTTGCCGCCTTAATTAAAGCAATTACCTCATCGATATTCTCGACAGCTTTCTTTAAGCCTTCCAATATATGTGCTCGTGCTTCAGCCTTTTTAAGCTCGAATATTGTTCGCCTTGTTACAACATCTTTTCGATGCTCTATAAAAGCCCATATCATGTCTCGAAGATTAAAAATTTTCGGCTGGTTATGATGAATGGCGAGTAAAGTAATGCTGTGGTTGTCCTGAAGCTGCGTTAACTTATAAAGCCTGTTAAGTATTACGTTTGAGTTCTCGCCCTTCTTGATCTCGATCACAATCCGCATGCCTTTTCGATCTGATTCGTCTCGCAGATCAGAAATACCCTCGATCTTTTTATCTCTTACGAGTTCGGCAATTTTCTCTATGAGTTTTGCTTTGTTTACCTGGTAAGGAATTTCCGAAACAATTATTCTTTCTCTGTCGCCATTTTTCCATGACTCGATTTCGGCCTTGGCCCTGAGGGTGACCGATCCGCGACCTGTTCTATAGGCTGCTTTTAGGGCTTCACCGCCAAAAGCGTACGCGGCAGTCGGAAAGTCGGGGCCCTTAACGTACGTCAATAAATCATCCGTAGTAAGAGACGGCTTATCTACAAGGGCAACTGTTGCATCAATTACTTCTGTAAGATTGTGGGGGGGGATGTTTGTTGCCATGCCCACAGCAATACCGGAAGATCCGTTCACCAACAGATTCGGAATCTTTGACGGTAAAACAAGAGGCTCGGTCAAACTTTCGTCATAGTTAGGACCAAGATCAACAGTCTCTTTGTCAAGATCAGAAAGAAGCTCGTCAGTGATGCGAGCCATTCTAATTTCTGTGTATCTCATCGCCGCGGGCGAGTCGCCATCAACTGAGCCGAAGTTGCCTTGACCGTCCACCAAAGGATAGCGAAGTGAAAAATCTTGCGCCATTCTAACAATAGTATCGTAAACAGCTACGTCTCCATGAGGATGATATTTACCGATCACATCACCAACAACGCGAGCAGATTTCTTATACGGTTTATTGTGATAATTGCCTAAATCATACATCGCATATAAAGCACGCCGATGAACGGGTTTTAGGCCATCTCTTACGTCTGGAAGCGCTCTTCCGACAATTACACTCATCGCGTAATCGAGATAAGCGCCTCTCATTTCGTCTTCGATATTTACTACGATCGTGTTCTTGTCTTGCGCCGTCGTTTCGCTCATATGTCTAAATTCCTCACCCTTAGCGCATTCTCTTCAATAAACTGTCTGCGTGGCTCAACCTGGTCACCCATGAGAACTGAAAAAATTGAATCCGCTTCTACCGCATCCTCAACGGATACTTTCAGCAGCGTTCTCCTCTCGGGATCCATTGTTGTTTCCCAAAGCTGTTCGGGATTCATTTCTCCCAGGCCTTTATACCTCTGAATGGACATGCCCGTCCTTGCTCTTTGGATTATCTTCTCGGCTAGCGCTTCACCATTCGCGGCTGTTTCAAAACTCTTTTCGTCCGCGACAAGACTAAACGGTCCTTCGCCCATTGCGTTCATCGCTTTGTGGTGTTTACACAACTCTTCGTACTCGGTTGATTCTAACGTTACAACATTGATTGGTGCCACTCGGCGTGAACCTTGAATAATGTTTTCGACCGTCGCAAACCACGCATTATGTTCTGAATCTTTGGCGATCGAATACTCAAAATAGATATCTTTTGCCATTGCCTCTTTGGCTATGCTTTGCAACACGCCCTCAAGAGCTTCTTTTGATTCCAGCGTGGCGGGAATAACGCCATTGCTTACTAGGCCCCTTAACACTATTGGATGAATTCTTCTCGAAACACGATCAATGGCTTTACTAAAACGTATTGCCGCCTTCAGAGATGTGATTAACTGACTCGGCGCCAGCACCACCCCGTCTTTTGTTTTAACATCTAAACCGTCAAGCCCACTGGTCAATAGGTGTTCCGATAGCTCTTGCTCATTTTTCAAATAACGTTCTTTCTGTGCCTTTTTAACCTTAAAAAGAGGCGGTTGCGCTATGTAGAGATACCCCTTATCGACAATTTGCGGCATCTGTCGATAGAAGAAAGTTAGGAGCAGCGTTCTGATATGAGAGCCGTCCACGTCCGCATCTGTCATAATTACGATCTTGTGATAGCGAACTTTCGCGATATCAAAATCGTCTTTTCCAATTCCCGCTCCAAGTGCGGTGATTAATACTTTAATTTCTTCAGAAGAAAGCATCTTATCGAAACGAGCTTTCTCGACGTTAAGAATTTTTCCTTTGAGAGGAAGAATGGCCTGGTTCCGTCTGTCTCGCCCCTGTTTGGCTGAACCACCGGCGCTATCTCCCTCAACTAAGTAAATTTCGCAATGGGCGGGGTCCCGCTCCTGGCAATCTGCCATTTTTCCCGGCAGACCACCCCAATCAAGAGCCGTTTTACGCCTTGTAAGATCTCTCGCTTTTCTTGCCGCAATTCGAGCAAGCGCCGAATCAATTGCTTTCTGTATAATTTTTTTCGCTATCGCTGGGTTCTGTTCAAAATAATCGGTCAGTTTTTCATAAATGACCGCATTAACAAAACCCTCCACCTCGCTGTTTCCTAGTTTTGTCTTAGTCTGCCCCTCAAATTGCGGTACGGGAACTTTAGCGCTAATTACACAGGCAAGCCCTTCGCGTATGTCATCGCCAGTAAGCGGCTCTTTTAAATTTTTTGATATTCCCGAATCATTTGAGTACTTGTTTACGACCCTGGTAAGCGCCGTTCTGAAACCAGAAACGTGTGTGCCGCCCTCGATCGTGTTGATGTTATTAACGTACGACGAAATTGTTTCTGCATAGGAATCATTCCACTGCATCGCAATTTCGACCGAAAGCATGTCCTTATCGTGCGAAAAGTAGAGCACCTTATCGTGGAGTTTTTGTTTTGATTTATTGATGTACTCTACGAACTGAATGATTCCACCCTCGTAGTGAAAATCAAACTGCTTTGCCGGCTCTTGGCGTTCGTCAATAAGAGTAATGTTTATTCCACTGTTTAAGAAAGCAAGCTCTCTCAATCTTGCAGCAAGAACATCAACGCTGAATTCCAGGGTTTCAAAAATTTCGGGATCCGGTTTAAAAGTAATAACCGTTCCACGCTTTGGCGTCACACCAACTTCTTTAAGCGGTGCTAAAGCAGCGCCTCGCTTAAAGCTCTGTTTGTAGACTTTTCCGTTTTGCCTGACCTCAACGTGTAGGGCCTCAGATAAAGCATTTACTACCGAAGCGCCGACGCCGTGTAGTCCGCCAGATACTTTATAGGCGCTGCCTTCGTCGTTGAATTTTCCACCCGCGTGCAGCTTGGTCATTACAACTTCGACAGCTGATACCCCACTGCTGTGCATGCCCACTGGGATTCCTCGGCCGTCGTCTTCGACCGTAACGCTGTTATCAATATGAATAGTAACGTTGATATTCCTGCAATAGCCAGCGAGTGCCTCGTCAATCGAGTTATCAACGATTTCATAAACGCAATGGTGAAGCCCTCTAACGCTCGTATCACCGATATACATGCCCGGTCGTTTTCGAACTGCTTCAAGTCCCTCAAGAACTTTAATTTTATCCGCTGAATAATTATTTTCTAAAACCTGATTCTGCTCTTCGGACATGATCTACTGGACCTTCCCATCAATGACTCTAAACTGCTTGCCTGAGTGATTTGCGAAATGCTCGGTGGTGGTTACAAAAACCTGGAGATCTGTGTCCAATAAGAACTTCATTAAAAAATCTCGTCTCTCCTGATCGAGTTCGGAAGAAAAATCGTCCAATAAAAACAATGGTCGATGTCCCGTCGCCTCTCGAAACATTTCAATCTCTGACAGCTTTAGAGCAAGCAGCGTTGATCTAACTTCCCCCTGTGAACCACGTCCCTTAAGAACGTTGTCGCCAAGAAAAAATGTCCAATCATCTCGGTGGGGCCCAACCATTGTTGTTCGTGTTCTAAGCTCGACCTCTTCGAGTGCTGCTAACTTTTTATTAAAAGTCTGTTCTAAAAGTTCTAATGAAGGCAGAGCCTCTTGTCCAGTGAAATGAACAGCTTCTAAATTATTGTTATCAATAGATAAACCTGCAATTGAAGGGGCCCAACTAGAGACATAAAAAGCACGCAGAAACGGTTGTCTGGGGGCAATCCGTTGCGCGGTGCTCCCTAGTCTTTCTGTCAGTCGACTGAGCCATTGAAATCGCCTCCTGGTTATCTCACAACCAAGTCTACAAAGAGGTTCATTAAAGCCATGTAAAACGGCTTTAGATATAGTGCCTTCTGTTTTTAATAGTTGGTTTCTTTGTTCTAAGACTCGTTGGTACTTTTGCCAACGTTTCAGATACTCTATTTCTTCGGCAGCTATAACTCTATTTAAATATGACCGCCTTATCGTCGGCTCGCCCCTTACCAGTTCGTGATCAGAAGGATTAAAGCATATAGCATGAAGTCCAAGCTGATAGTTTCCGAAGCGCTGACTAAGATAACTTGTTGAGCTTTTGTAAGGCTTGTCGTTTATGAAAGCAGTTTTTTTTGTTTTGGATTCCGACGAGAAAATTATCTTGAGATTGGCCGACCATTCTTCTTTCTGGTCCTCTCGAATCACACAAGAAATGTCGCTTCCAGTTGTTCCATTTCTGATTACTTCGTCTGTTGTCGCCCCCCTAAAAGATCTCAACGTCGCCAGATAGCTCAGCGCTTCAATAATGCTCGTTTTTCCTTGTCCGTTCGCACCCATGAAAAAATTTAGGTGCTTATCAAGATCTATAGAAACTTCCCTGATGTTTCTAAAATCATGAAGCTTTAGTTTCCAGACTTTCATCTACTGACCAATAACACACTCCAGGTGTAATTAAATGCGCATAGGCATAATTACATACGTGTGATGCAGCTGACCGGTTTCTTTAAGTATCCCCGGACTTAGTCTGTCTTTTAGGTGAAGTTCTATTTTCTCGCTCTTAATAATCGACATACAGTCGAGCAAATATTTTGAATTGAAACCAATATCAATAGGATCGCCGTTATATTCTGTATCTATTTCTTCTCGAGCTTCACCAAGATCCGGATTACTGGAAGATATCGTTAGTGTTGCACCTTGAAGCGTTAATTTAACTCCTCGGCTTTTTTCGTTTGCAAGTAAGCTTATTCTCTTAAGCGCTGAAGTAAATAAATCTGAATTCATAACAACTACTCGATCTGTTGATTTCGGTATTACCTGTCTATAGTCCGGATATTCTCCTTCGATAAGTCTTATAAATAAGTGAGTGTCATCCAGTTTTACAAAAATATAACCTCTCTCAAAAGAAAGGCCGACAGAGGAACTTCCTTGCTCAATAAGTTTTCTAAGTTCGTTGAGTCCTTTTTTCGGTATTATTATTCCTCTCTTAAGATCCGGAATAGTAATAAAAACTTCGTGATCAACAAAAGATAGTCTGTGACCATCGGTTGCCGTCATTCTTGAAATATTCTTTTCAAGACACTCAAAGAAAACACCATTGAGTAAATATCTTGTTGAGTCGGTCGAAACAGCAAAAGCTGTTCTATCTATCATGTCTTTCAGATCATCAATTTTTGCATCTATATATTTCTTCTCTTCAAAAATAGGTAACGCGGGATACTCTTCCGCTGATAAACTCACAACGTTGAAGCGCGCTTTTCCACAAACAATCTCAACCCAATTATTATCTTTTCTTGTCACCTCAAGTTTTTTACTCGGAAGTTCTTTAACTATATCAAAAAAATGTTTTGCCGAGAGAGTTATCTTTCCTTCTTGTTGAGCTTCGACAGGAACATTTACTTTAATTCCAACTTCTAGGTCTGTTGCTGACAGAGATAAGTATTGATCTTTTACCGTGCAAAGAATGTTTGCGAGAATTTGAACAGTGTTTCTTTTTTCGACAACAGATTGCGTTTTTTGAAGTGCTTCGAATAATAAATCTCGTTCGATTGAAAATTTCATTTTTCATGTCCCTTCACTGAACATTTCTTACGAGCCCCAAAGAAGAGTATATATATAAATAATATAGTAGTAGTAGTAGGGCCTGTGGAAATGTTGATAACGGGCCTATCTTATTGACATCATTTAAAAAAGCAATGAATAACTTGTGGATAAACCACTTGGATAAAACGGGTAAAATTGTTGATAATATTCAAATACCTAGACTTTGATCTAAATCCACAGGTTATTAACACCCAATTGTGGATAAGTTTTGATCCGGGAATAAGAAACTAAACGACGACGTATTTGTCGACCAAAAACGGCACTGATTTTCGGTAATTTATTTCGTAATCCACAATCGTAGACTAGAAAAAAAAATAGGCAAAATCGATAAAACAGCTCGTGCCGTGTGGATAAGTGGATATTGCGGTAATTCAGTATAAACATTAGAAGAAACAGCCAAGTTGATGTGAATAAACTGGGGATAAGTTTCTGGAAAACCCGTGGAAGAAATTTTTATCCACATTTTTATACACGGGTTTTGCACACGGTTGTCCACTTTGTTTGATCAACATCGCACTAAAGCATGTTTTGAATAGCTTCAACCGCTTGTCTAATGGAAGCATCAGACTCGAGGCTGTTCTCGATCTTATTACAGGCATGAAGAATTGTAGTGTGATCTTTGCCGCCGAAGTAATGACCGATTTCTTTAAAACCAAGACCCGTGTATTTACGGATCAGATACATTGCAATCTGTCTTGGAAGGGAAATGCTTCGGGCGCGCGTGGTGGCACGGAGATCAGCGACTTTTAACTTGTAGTGTTTCGCAACGGCGGCTTGAATTGCCTCAGCGGTGAGCAGGGATCCTTCTTCCGGTAATGCAACTTTGAGTTCTTGCTTGGCCATTTCTAAAGAAATTTCAGCGCCAGTTAATGACGACTGAGCCTGTAAGCGGATGAGCAGACCCTCTAGTTCTCGAACGTTGCTTTTAACGTGAGAAGCAATAAACGTCGCGACATCATCAGGGAGATAAATATCGTCTCTTTCTGCCTTCGCCTTTAAGATGGCGATTCTGGTTTCGATTTCGGGGATATCAATATTGGCGACCAGACCCCATTCAAATCTTGTTCTAACCCGCTCTTCGAGATCATCGATTTCTTTCGGTGGGCGATCGCTCGTTACTACTATTTGTCTTTTTGAAGCATAAAGAGCGTTAAAGGTATGGAAGAACTCTTCTTCAGTCGTGGCTTTTCCGGCGATAAACTGAATATCGTCAATAAGTATGACATCAAAACTATCTCGGTATTTTGCTCGGAACCCGGGCATCTTTTTATGTTGTAACGAATCAATGAGTTCGTTTACAAAACGCTCGGCTGAGAGATAGGCAACGCGAGCATTAGGATTTTTTGCAATAACGTGATTACCAATGGCGTGCAAAAGGTGAGTTTTACCGAGACCCGGCGAACTATAAATAAACAGGGGGTTATACTGGCGACCAGGAGCTTCAGCGACAGCGATCGCCGAAGCATGTGCGAACTGATTGCTTGCACCGACAACGAAACTGTCAAAAACATACCTTGGATCAAGCCCCACCTCAATGGCAGGGCTGTGGCCGAGTCTTGAGGCCGGAACGGTATTCCTGACAGAAGCACCAGCAGGCTGGTCAGGGTGTTGAATGGCTTTCTCTTCAAAAGGAGCTGTATTAGCGCCAATAAACGGG
>Ga0208375_1004488_pt1 | contig 10967 bp, 14 predicted proteins | sample RifOxyD1_FD_184038 | JGI IMG/M metagenome (GOLD analysis project Ga0208375, IMG submission 184038) | Soil microbial communities from Rifle, Colorado - Rifle Oxygen_injection D1 (SPAdes) | ecosystem: Environmental > Terrestrial > Deep subsurface > Rock core/Sediment | place: Rifle, Colorado... | reverse complement strand
GGGCTCTTTGCAATTAAAAGTTGCTGTGATAGTCTTGGTGAAGAAGTTTATCGAGGACCCATAGGAGGATTTGAAGAAGTTGTTTATCAAGAAGGGAAATTTTTTCACGGGAAGAGTTTGGATAAAAATGTCATGGATGCAAAAAAAGAAAATATAACTTATCATTTTGAAGATATTGTTAATGAAACACGCATTGCATGGAGAAATGAACAATCCCCTGAATTTGAAAAAGATAGTTTAGAAAGAGTTAGCATAAAAACAGATTTGGAAAATGAGGATGTTAATTCCTCAGATATAAATCTGAATACAATTGATGGTATTCATAAAGCCAAGGTTATTAGCGATTCTAATAAAATTTATAATGATTTACGAAGACAAATTCGCGAAAAATTAAGAAGTGATTATCAGGCAAGAGCAAAATCAATTGAAGATAACTTAAAATAAAATGACAAACGAAAACAAAACAAACGGACGAAGAAAAACTGACTACGGAATTAATTGCGAGGTTAATTTCAAAAGAAGAAAAACCGACAGAGTTAACGGCGATGACGCAATAGTTGAAGAAAGAATAATTCTTTCAGGGATTAGAAAAAGTTTAGATTTAATATGCCCTATGTACATAGTTTGCAATCAAGAGGAAGAAACAGAACACGGGGAACTTTGCTCTTGCGGGAATAAAGCAAAATATGAAAAATGCAATGAATATAATCCAGGACTTGTTTATTCAATTAGGGAATCTGTATTAGATTGTTTAAGAAATTAAAATAAATCAAAATTGATTTTCCGAATAAATTTTTAACTAAATCTGTCCGGTTTCATTAAACTTTTTTATAAGTTTTTCAATTATAATTTGAGGCGCAAAACCTTTCCGACTGCAATTCTTTGCAAAATCGTCGTATGTCTTTCTGTCAATATTATAATCTATCTTCATCTTTTGCGGACCAGGTGGTGTTGATGCCATATGCAATTAAAATAATTCGAGTATTTAAAACTTGAGATTTAATTAAATTTTTAATTTCTTTTGCACTCGAGGATACCACGAGCATGAATTAAATTTTCAAACTTACAACTTTTGAAATTCCATCATGCATGTCAAAACAACCTAAGCGGTTTTTTTGAATTTCCCTTCTTACGCTGGAAAGTGGCATCTCTTTTGCACTCGAGGATACCACGAGCATGAATTAAAATTAAATTTTCAAACTTACAACTTTTGAAATTCCATCATGCATGGAAATTCCGTAGAGATTCGTCGCATTTGAGATTACTTCGTCGTTGTGCGTAATTACAATGTATTGCCCCTTCTGCATGTATTTTCTCAGCAAGTCTGCAAGTCGTTCTGAATTTTTTTTGTCAAGCGCCGCGTCAATCTCGTCGAGGATATAAAAATAATACGGCTTTAATTCCTGAATTGCAAAAATCAGCGAAAGAGCGACGAGGGTCTGCTCTCCTCCTGAAAGCGACTTCACATCAAAATATTTTCCGTGCCCTGTTTTAACAATTATATTAACCCCCCCCTCAAAAGGGTCTTTTCTGTTTTCAAGTTCCAAAGTCACAATGCCTTTTGAATTAAGTTGCGAAAAATTCTTTGAAAAGATTTCATCAAGTTCTTGCAGAGTTTTTAAAAAAACTTTCTTTTTCTTGATATTGATTTCGTGAATTATTTTTAACACGCCCAATTTTTCTTTTTCAATAATCTGAACCTTCTCGCTGATTGTATCATATTCTTTCTTTACAGAATCATAAACTTCAAGCGAACGCATATTCACCGAACCAATATTAGAAATAATTTCCTGCGCCTTGCTCAATCTCTCCATAAGCGTTTCCTTGTTTGTTCTGATAATTTCCACATTCGGAAATTCAAGCATTTCTGTTTCAAAATTTTCCAGTTCAGCTTTTATTTTCGCCTTGTCAATTTTCAAATTATTTATCTCCTGCTCAACATTGTAAACCAAATTATTCTCCTGCGAAATTTTCAATTCGCAGTCGCGGATTTGTTTCTGCAAGCCATCTCTTTCCTGAATTAATTTTTCAAATTCCTTCGTCAATTTTTCTTCCTGAGTTCTCTTCGACGCGAGCAAACTTTCTTTTTGTTTTATTATTTTTTTAACTTCGCCAAGTTCATCGTTCAAATCTTCCTGTGTTCTCAAAAGTTGCTTCAGAGAAATTTTCGCTCGTTCAAGTTCTCTTTGCTTGAAAGAAATTTCCGAATTAAGATTCTCCTTATTTCGAAGGGAAACTTCCTGAACCTCAATTGAAAGCGTTTCGTATTTTTCTTCAATATTCATATTGTCGTCGAAATTTATTTCAAGTTTCTTTTTTGTTTTTTCCAATTCAGAAATTTCCAGTTTGGAAGTTGTTATTTTTTCCTGCAAAATTTTTATTTGCTTTTTCTTTTCTTCAATATTCAAAATATTAATCAAATCCGATTCTCTTTTTGAAATCTCCGTCGTGAGAGCGTCAATATCTTGATTGAGAATATTTCTTTTTTGATAAATTGAATTAAGTTCTTTGTCAGAATCTTCAATTTGCTTTTTCAGAGAATTTACTTTCAAAGACGTTTCTTTGCCGATGGAATGAATATGTTCCGGCGTCATTTTGCTTTTGCAAACAGGGCAAATATCAATCTTGGAAATGTTTTCAATTAATTTGCTTTGCTTGTCAATTTCATATTCATTTGTCGACGATATCTTCTCCAGTTTTATTTCTTCCTTCCTTAATTCTTCCAGAACTTCTTTTTTCTCTTTCAGGGAAAATTTAAGCGCATCCAATTTTTCTTTGTTCGTTTTTTTGTCAAATAATTCAAGAGAGATTGACTCTATCTGCTTAACCAAAAATTGCGATTCGTTGTTGTAACTATTCAGCACAGAAGTTTTGTCGTTTATTCTGTCTTTCAAAACCTTCAGTTCCGATTTCATCATGTAAAATTTTTTTCTTTGTTTTTCAAATTCTTCCAGCTTTTTTCTCTTCTCGTCAATTTCTTTCTGCTTCTTTGCCAGCGTCGGTGATTCTATTTGAAGTTTTTTTATTGATGCCTCATTTTCTTCTATGGATTTTATAATTTCTTGTTTTTGCTTTAATGTTGAAGAAGTTTTATTTTCCAAATTTTGCATATTAACATTCAATCCGGCAAGTTCTGCCCGAAGATTTGCAATTTCTTGATTGAGTTTTTCCTGTTCCAAACCAGTTGACTTCTGAATCGTGGAATTTATAGAATCAATTCTCGACGAATTTTCAGAAATATTTTTTTGAATATCTTTTATCAAAGATTTTAATTTATCTTTTTCCTTGGTCTTCTTTAAAATCTCTTCATCCACTTTTTCAATTTCTTTTTTCTTTGAATTTAAATTCTGAAAAATAATGCTCGCCTTAAATTTTTTAATGTCGTCTTCAATCTTCTTGAACTTCAACGCCTGCTGTCTTTCCTTTTCAAGATTATTCAAATAAGAAGTTCTCTCGCGAAGTATCGCGTTGACCTCTTTTAATTTCTCCTCGGTTTTTTCCAGTTCCTTGAGAGATTTTTCTTTTCTTGATTCATAAATTGAAATTCCAGAAACCTCCTCGATAATTTTTCTTCTCTCTTCTGTTTGCATCTTGACAAAATTCTGAATTTCCCCCTGAAGGATTATATTAAATCCGTTTGGGTCAATTCCTGCTTGAGCTAATAAACTCAAAACTTCCTGCCTTGTTTTTGTTTGATTGTCTATTTTGTAAATGCTCTGCCCGTTTCTTCTGACAATTCTCTTTACTGAAATCTCGTCTTTTTCCAAGGAAAAAATTCTTTCTGAATTGTCAAAAACAATTTCAACCATCGCTTCTTGCGACGGCGACGCAACTTTTGTTCCCAAAAAAATAAGATTTTTCGCTTTCGCAGCGCGCATTGATTTTATGCTCAATCTTCCAAGAACAAAACACAGCGCATCAGAAACATTTGATTTTCCAGAGCCGTTCGGTCCGAGAATTACATTAATCCCTTGCGTGAACGGAAGTTCTGTTTTTCTCGGAAAACTTTTGAACCCATACATCACCAACTTCTTTATGTAAACCATTCAGAAAAAAAGCAAATAGGGTTTTTAAGATTTTCAGGGCTCAAATTTTTTATTTAAAACCCGAATAATTTTATAACTATTCCCTATTAATGCATATGCCTTCCACCCCTCAAAAACTTCCAAGAATTTTTCCCTCGAGATAAATTTTCCATCCAATAAAACCTTCTTTGAATGAATATTCTTTATGCTTCTTCTCCTTAGAATTTTGAAGTAATAAAAATTCCTAAAACCAACAAAATCCACCCCCTTAGACAAAGAAATTACCTTTGACTTTTCAGGATGCAATCCAATTTTTAACTCTCTATCCAAAAAAGAATTAATTTCCTTTTTCCACATTTCAAGTTGGAATTTTGATTTGTGTAATACAATAAAATCATCAACATAACGAATATAATATTTCGCTTTTAAGAATGATTTCACAAAATAATCTAATTCATTAAGATAAACATTCGCGAAAAATTGCGATGTCAGGTTTCCCAAGGGAATTCCTTTTTGATATTCAAAATTGTTTAAAATTAATTTTATCAAATTAATTGTCTTTTTGCAATTTATTTTCCTTTTGATCACCCCAAAAAGAATCTCTCTGTCACTTTCTTAGAAAAATTATCTGTAGATTTTTTCTGGAATTTTTCAAATATGTTCAATGCAAATAAAGTTCCCTTGCTTTTTCTGTTTGCGCAAGAATCGTAAATAAATGTTTTATCAAAAATAGGTTCAAGGATATTGCATAAAGCATGATGAACAATCCTATCTCTAAAAATTGATTTTGAAATTTTACGAGTTTTTGGGTCTCTTAAAATAAATGTTTTTAATTGTCTTGGGGTATAAGTTTGATTTTTTAATTCATCATGCAAAATTTTGAGATTATATGCTAAATTCTTTTCAAAATCTTTTACATAATCTTTTTTAGTTTTTCCTTTTCTTGCTTTTTTGTAAGCAATAATTAAATTACTTAAAGAACTAATTTTGTCATAGAGGTTTTTGTGAGATTTCATTTTCCTAACCAAAAGATAAGTCATTCGACCATTGTCATTAGAATTCGACAAATTCGAGTTGTTCGAATTCAGATTCGAGTTCCTGTTCAGATAACCTCTCGACAATGAAATAGCCAATTTACCAATTATCAGATTTAATCTGCCACCACTTTTTTAATTTTCGCATTCATATCATAACTACTAATTATCAAAGTTGAATTTTACTGGCTTAAAATAAACTTAAACAATGCGCAAATAAATTGACCTGTGGCCTAGCTTATGGCTAGGAATTTTAAAAATTCAACCGCATTAATAAAACTTACTGGAATTTTCAACGCTGGCTCAGGCGCGAAGCGCCTTCGCAAGAACCACCCGACCATCGCCATTAGAACCCGACAAATTCGAGCTGCCCGAAACCAGATACGAGCCCCCGTACAGATAACCTCTCGACAACGCATTATTTGAAGTCCAAATTTGCCGAGTTGAGAACTTATCTTCTTCTTTTGGCAGTCCAAAATTATTTATTTTTGAAAAATGAGTTCCATTTTCCCAGTTTAAACATTCTGCTGTTGAATAAAATGTCTCATCTGTTAAATTGAAATTCAAATTATTATCAAGATTTAAGCCCCTTAGATTAAACCATATTGGGAAATCTTTTTCTGAAATTCCTTTTTGTTTTAATTGATTGAACAGATAAACTGCCTGCGCTTCATTTGCTTCTGTTAAATTTCTCAACGCTAATCCAGAATCATTGTAAGTTCCTGTTGTGAAATTTAAGTTTTGCTCCAAGTCCAATTGCGTTGCTAATCTGTATTCTGAATTAATTGATTTCAAATACATATCAACGCCAGTTGCAATGTAAGTGCTTGAACCCTTCATTGCATTATCTTCAAACTTTAAATTCTTTGAAAAATTATTCTTATGTTTGGAAAAAGTTTTATCCAGATATTTTACAATTTCTTTGTATTCATTCTCGTCGATTACAAATCTTAAATTTCCCGACGACGGAAGGATTACAGGTTCAACTTTATTTTCTAAACCGCTTGTTTTAATTCCTTCAGATTTTTCAACTTCGTTTATTATTTTGTAGTAAGATTTTTCCATTTCTTCTTCTGTTTTTCCTGCAAATGTTTTTGGTATTTTAAATGTCATTTTATTTCTTTGCCTCCTGTTCAGTTGCTTTTTCAATAAAATTTCTCATAAAACCCCATCTTCCATTAAATTTATCTAAAACTTTTTTAGATTTTTTACCCGTATTAATCATTTGCAACCCTGCAGAAATATTTTCTATATGGGATTCGTATTGGGTTTTAGTTGTTTGAATAACTGCATCAAGAGCAGAATATTTATCATTTGCATAATTTTCTCTAACAGCAAGGTCATTTAAGATTCCAGAGTATGCCCCAACAAATTTAAACGCCTGCATTATTGAATTAAAATAGGCATCTTGGATTTCTTTTTCTGAAACTCCTTTTTCTTTCGCGATATAATCAAATGCTTGGGATAATCTTAAAATAGATTTTGCTGCCCTAGGTGAAACAGGCAAAATCAAAGATTCATCTGAACCTTTCCCATGATTTGTAATTGCATTTGGCCATGCATCTTTCATTTTTGTTTTAGTTGTTTCCTTTCCCTCAATGTTAACATAATCAAGCCCGTGAATTAAATAATTCGCAAGAACCAATTTTTCAAAAGATATTTCTGTAGACGCAATTTCATTATGGGTGGTTAAAATTTTATTTTCTAGATTTCCATTTTCAGAAGGTTTTGTAAAATCTACTCTCGGATTCGTGTTGTTTGATAAAATATTGAAAGTATCCCAAACAGTTGGTTTAAAATAATCCGTATCAATTGTCACATGCATCCTGTCTTTTAAAGCGCGACCCAAATCGTTTGAAGATTCTGTAAATTTCTGTCCAATATTTCCTGTTGCAATTCCAACAGAATAACTCTCTCCGATTGGATAAAATTGTCCATTCAATTCAATAAATCCGTCGAACAAATTAAATAACTGAGCTCTCACAGCAGGAACACAATTGGGTAATTCATCGACGACAAATAATTTTGTATTTATTTTGTTTGTAAGTTCTTTTAATTCCTGGCTTGAAATTCCCGTCCTTAATTTTTCTAGATTAATTTGCTGAAACAACTCTCTTGTATCCATATCGTTTCTTCCAAGTATAAACATTGATTTATTTGAAAAATAATTCATTGCATCCTTTGCAAGCTGTGTCTTACCTGAACCTGTATCTCCTTGCAAAAATAAATTCAATCTTCCATAAAGACATGCATCTACAAAATCATTCATATAAAATGGCTGACCTGCTAGATTCATCAATTCAGTTGAGTTCAGATAAACTCCCTTAGATTCTTTCATTTTCATTCTCCAAAAATTTAATTAGCGCGAATTCCAAAACATGTGATTTATTTCTAAACAAACCTTTTTTCAAAATTTCATTTATCGATACAACTTTTTCCTCGTCAATCGTTATGCTTAATTTTTGTTTCATCGTCTAATTTAATTTATAATACTACTTTATAGTTAAAACTATTATAAAATAAGAATTTATAAATATTTCTATTTGTTATTATTTTAAAGTTACAATTATTATAAAAGAATCCGAACTAAAACAACTTCTTCTGCTTCAAATTTTCATATGCCTTTTTCCAAGTTATCCATGTCTTTCTGAACAAATCGCTGTCCTGATGTTTCTGCGCATTTTTTTCCAAAAATTTTATCGTGAGCGGATCAGAAGTGTAACCCGAGCCAATCTCTTCGCCGAATTTTTCTTTTAATTTATCCATCTCTTTTTCCCTAGTGCTTTTTGCAATTATCGACGCTGCTGAAACAGAAATATGATTTCTATCTGCTTTGTGCTCGCAGGAAATTTCCAAATTTGACAAATCATTTATTTTTGTTTTCAAAAAATCCTGCCACTTTCCAATATTCGGCGACGGGCAATCAACAAAAAGTTTTATCTTGCCATAACCCTTGTTTATTTTATTTATTATTTTCGCCATCGCTATCGCTTCAAGTTCATTTAATTTCACCCCGTCGGAATTCGTCGAATCAATTTCCTGAGGACGGAGAATCACAATCTCAAAAGTTTCTGCTTGCTCTTTTATTTTTTCTGCGAGGATTTCTCTTCTTTTCGGAGTAAGTTGTTTTGAATCTGTCACGCCCAATTTTTTGAATTCGTCTGCGGTTTTCTTGTCAATAAGACAACCTGCTAAAACCATCGGTCCAATCACCGGCCCCCGTCCTGCATCATCAATTCCCAGTTCTAACATAAGAATGGAAGATTAGAATGATTTTTAAAGTTTTAGAAAGATAAAATTCTGTCGGATGCAATCCAGAAAATTTGAAGCCCGGATGGCGGAGTGGTTAACGCGCACGATTGGAAATCGTGGTCCTTTGGACACCTCAGTTCGAATCTGAGTTCGGGCGTGGAATAGATTTATATAAAGAAATAGTATTATTTTTTCAGCCCTTGTAGTTCAATGGATAGAACGCATCGTTGCGGTGATGAAACTCGCAAATTCGGTGTAATCGGAGTTCGAATCTTCGCTAGGGCATAAAAGGAATTTCTAAATTCCTTATCTCGTGAAGGTTGACTAAATTTAATGAGATTTATTTTTTGAATCCGAGCGATTACACTTTACAATAAATACCGAAGGTAATTTTAAAAAATCAGTAAAGTGTGATTGGGAGTAGTGAGGGTGTTTAACACCCCGCTTTTTTAATAAGTTATTTATTCATAATTTCAATTTTCTGGCTACTTTCGTTTTCTAAAAAATTTTCTTCATACAGCGGATGATATACAAAATTTTTAATCAACTTTTCAGTGAAATTTAATTCTCTTAATATGTTTGTTAAAATAATAGAAAAACAATAACGGCATATTGCTACATCATCTTTTCTGCATAATATGCATTCTGTATCATTTAGAGTCTCTGTAGAAAATTTGTTTTTTATTTTTCTTAAAATAATCTCCTTAATTATCTCATGCAGATTCAAGTCATTCAATAAAATCTCTGTTTGTTTAAGGTAGCATTCTCTGCATACTGGGTCAGAAATAGAATCTCTGCAGATGGTACATGAATTAGAACTGAAAATATTTATCACTTTTATATTTAATTAAAGAAGAAAGACTATATATTCTGGTGCGGTATTTGATAATACTTTGTTGTATATTCTGATACTCTTTAATCCAAAAATTACTTAAATCTTTCTTTAAAAGTTTCAAAATAAATTATGAGCAAAGGCAATAATATTGGTCCGATGAATATTCCGACAACGCCGAACATGCTTGCTCCTCCGATGACGCCAATGATTACAATTATCTGATTTACTTTTGCTTTTGAGTGAACTATTTTCGCAAGCAAAAAGTTATCAATTGTGCTGATTATCAAGATTCCGTAGAAAAACAATCCTATTCCTTTGTACATCATCCAATAATTCCCGGAAAAATATCCCATCAGAATCAAATATAGCGAAGCTGGAAACCAAATTATCGCTGTTCCAATAGCCGGAATTAAAGCGCAGAATGCAGTTACAATTCCCAAAATTAATGGAAAAGGAACGCCAAATACATAGAATCCTATAATCGCAATAAGTCCCTGAACTAACGCGACAAATAATTGGGCATAAATTACAGTATGAGTGATATTCCCAAATTCATCGATAAGTCTTTTTTTTGTTTTTGATTTTATCGGAAGCAAGTCGCTCATTCTTTTTAATATATTTTCCCAATCTTTTAAAATAAAAAAAGTTATAACTAATGTAATGAAAATCCCAGCCACCATAATTGGTATGCTCAAAATAAAATGTGTTATTTTCTCTTCCAAAACAGGCAGAAATTTTTGTATCTGTTTATCAAACCCCAACTTTGATAATTGTTCCACGCTGAATTTTTCTCCTTGATTAAGATAAAAACATACTTTTGAATCTGCGCTCGTGCACGAAAAACCAAACAAAGCTCCTTTCTCAATATTATCTGACAAAGAATCATAGAAATAAAATCCTTGCTGTGCGATTCCGAAAGCTAAAAAAGCAAAGGGAATTAATATGAGAATAACAATAATTAGCAAGGATAAAATAATTGAAACAGATTTATTTGGTATTCTTTTAAATATCTTTTTATACAAAGGAAAAGAAATATACGCAAGAAGAACACTGCCCAAAAGAATAGTTATCATCGGGCGAACAAGCATAAATAAGAGAACTAACGCTAGCGCAAAAAATATGAAGGGAACTATCTTTTTGTATTGGTTATCTATTTTCATTTGGGTAATTCTAAGAATTATCTTGCTTCAGTTTCGCCAGGAGATGCAGAAGCAGAATCTTCTTTGTTTTCAGAATCTCCTTCAGCAAACCGATAATGTCTTGTTATTTTTATTTTAGCTGTATCTTCAATCACATCACCAGTCTTGTCAGGAAGTAACTTCATATTATGAATGTCAATTCCCTGAATTTCAATTTCAACTTTTCTAATGCTAGAATGATTCGGTGTTAAGATAATTGTTTTATGTTCAGGGCCCCATTTTTTTTCAAATGTCCCAGATGTGTAATTAAACTTTGATAAAGGAATATTCGGAATATTAGAACAATCTGCTTTCAAATATATTATGTAATCTCCATAAGTCATTATCGGAATTGTGTCTTTCCCTTCTTTCTTGCTCTCACCTTCAAATCGCGCAGCGTCTTCTCTATGTATATAGTATAAACTATCTTTTTGATTTATGCAACTTGTTATTTCATCTAATTTGTCTTCTTTTGTTTGTTCCATTTTATCCATTCACCGCCTGATTTATTTCATCTCCAATTTCTCCAAGAATATTTTGATGCCACTTCCAGCAAAATGCGCTTCCGTCTTTGCCAATTCCAATATCGCAATTAGTTCCAAGTTTAGCAGCTTCGGAACTTCCGATTAGCCCCCAAACCAGC
>Ga0208375_1004487_pt1 | contig 10968 bp, 14 predicted proteins | sample RifOxyD1_FD_184038 | JGI IMG/M metagenome (GOLD analysis project Ga0208375, IMG submission 184038) | Soil microbial communities from Rifle, Colorado - Rifle Oxygen_injection D1 (SPAdes) | ecosystem: Environmental > Terrestrial > Deep subsurface > Rock core/Sediment | place: Rifle, Colorado... | reverse complement strand
GCCTTCTTCAAAAACAATCATTCCGGTAGTACTGCCGCCTATATCAAGCACTAAGGTGCCCAATTCTTTCTGGCGAGGACTTAAAACGGCATAGCTGGCCGCCAGAGGCGATAAAACCAGTTCTTTAATTTTAACACCGGATAAGGCAATGGCCTTACGGAGATTTTTTAAAGCCGGCGCTCCGCATTCAATGATTAAAGTATCAACTTCCAGTTTAACTCCAGACATCCCCAAAGGGTCTTTAACGCCGCGTTCGCCGTCAACGATCCATTCACGAGCTAAATTATGTAAAATTTCCCGATTGGGACTGGCCGGTATGGCTTCGGCCTGGACCAGCGCCCTTTGGATATCCTCCCTGCTGATTTCCCTGTCGGCACGAGAAACGATGACTACACCTTTTGACGGCCTGACAAAAATATTGCTGCCGCCAACTCCCACTACCGCCTCATTGCATTTTACCCCAGCATGGCTCATAGCTTTTTGCCACGCCTCACGAATAGTCGCCGCCGCTTCTTCAATATCAACCACGGCGCCCCGGCGAACACCCCGCGAGTAGACCTCCGCCCAACCGATAACTTGGGGTGCCTCCTGATTTTTCTTTTTCGAAGCCACCACAACTTGAACCGATGTGGTGCCTATATCTAAACCAATGATTATATCATCTCGGGGCATGTTTCAAGTTAAAAATGAAAAATTTAAAATTAAATGTTTAAATGTTTTCCGCCTTCGGCGGATCAGCCTATGGCTGAAAATATTTTTACTTCCAAACGTTCCATCTTTTTGGCTTCAGCAATCGATTTTTCATGATGATACCCTAAAAGATGTAATAAGCTGTGAATTAAAATGCTTGTTAAATATTTTTTATCGCGGATTTTTTCACTGCTAATAATTATCTCCCCTAAGCTTATCACATTAACATTGCCTTTGGCAAATACCGTTGATTTTCGGCTGTTCAAGCCAAAAGAAAGCTCATTGGGAGTGTAATTTTTTTTGCGCCAAATTTTATTTAACTTACTGATTTCCTTCGCACTAACAATTAAAACAGCCAATTCCATCGGCTGTTTTAATTTCAAAAAATTCAGAGCTCGCAAAATGACACTTTCAATAAAATCTTTTGGAATTTTCTTGCGAGTTTTATTGTAAATTAAAATCTCGTGATTCATTTTTTTAGTTTCCTTTCATTAAACCCCTCCTAACCTCCCCTTATCAGGGGAGGAATCCTGCTCCCTCCCTGACAAGGGAGGGTTGGGGTGGGTTTATCCTCCCCATAGCACCTTTTGAACTTATTTCTCTGCCAGCAAGTATTTTTCTTTAACTTTCTGTAATATCCCGAATTTCAGTAGAACTATATTTGCTGCGCTGTGGAAAAGTATCGACCAGAGTAGCCCATAACTTACCATTACAATCCAAGCAATAAATCCTCCAATGAATGCATACAGGACAAACCATTTCCCAAAGCGCCCGTGGATAGCAGCAAATAATATCGAGCTCGCGATACCTATCGTGTAGAATCCGCCATAAACAAGATAGGCCTGATAGGAAATAAAACGAAAAATGGATTCTTCTACAATTGGAGCTCCTACCAAACTCCACCAAGGTTCAATTCTGTTGGTATAGTATTGCCATTTCGTTTTTATCTGCTTCACGTTCATATTACTACTTCCAATAACATCACCTTTATTTCTTTAATCCTCTTTTTTAAATCCTGATAAACTCCTTCTATATTAGATAATACATCATCGTTTGTATAACGAACAACTTTAATTCCGTGCGCTTCTAACTTTTCAGATCTTAATGTATCGTACTCTCTTTGTTTTGCATGAGAATCTCCATCAATTTCAATAATCAGCAATAATTCGGCACAATAAAAATCAGCGATAAAATTATCCAATGGTTTTTGACGAAGAAATTTATAGTTTTCAAATTGTTTACCTTTTAATATCTTGAGCCACAATTTCTTTTCCGCCTGCGTTGGATTTTTTCTATTTTCTCTCGCCACTTCAATAAGTTTTGGATTATATTGAATGTAAAGTTTTTTCATATTAGCTGAAAGAAAACCCCTCCAATTTGACAAAACCCACCCTTATCCCCCCTTATCAAGGAGGGAAACAGTTTCCTCCCCTGATAAGGGGAGGTTAGGAGGGGTTAAAGAAGTATTAGGGTGGGTTTGGAGAACTATTATGGATTTATTTAAATTCCTTCTCAATTATTTTTTTCACCGCGTCGCCGCCAGCCCGGCCTTTGACTTCGGCCATAACTTGGCCCATGATTTTCCCGAAATCTTTTACCGTTACGCCGCCCGTTTCAGAAATTTTTTTCTTGACCACCGCTCTTAATTCTTCTTCTCCCATTTCTTCCGGCGCATATTTTTTTAAAATCTCGAGTTCTGCTGTTTCTTTTTCCGCTAAATCTTTTCGGCCGCCTTTTTCATATTGAATAATGGATTCTTTGTGTTTTTTAATTTCGCCAAGTACAACAGAAATCGTCTCGTCATCCGAAAGCTCCGACAATTTCTCTAATTCCTCCACCGGTTTATTTTCTTTGGATAATTTAGTTCTTTTTTCAAGTTCTTTGTTTTTAATTATGCTAAATAAAAATCTTAAGGCGGAAATAATATCGCCAGAACCGCTTTTAAGAGCGGCTGTCAGATCTTCATTTATTTTTTCTTTCAACATTTGTTTATTTATCTTTTAAATGTTTTTTCCGGCGGCAGTTTTCCTAACTTATAGAGCTCTTCTCTTTCTTTTTGAGATTTTTGACGCCTTAGAGCGCCCAATCTTTTTTGTCTTTTAGTTAAAGGTGAAACGTAAAAACGGCCACGTCTGGCCCGTATTAAAACACCGCTTTGCTGGATGCGCCGGCTAAAGCGCCGCAACAAACTTTGAACCGACTCTTTTTCTTTTTTTCTGACCGTTATGGGCATGCCAATGTTGTTAAAATTTACGAGCCCAATGCGAAGTAAATTTTATTACAACATTGAGCACCGAGCACATAATTTTATGTTAAGCTATATTTTAATCTTTCTTTTAATCTTCTGATAGTGTGACCTCGCTGCTTAAGAATTAATTCTCTCAAGCGAGCATCCTTTTCTGATTTGTAAGCTTCATAATAAATCAATTCCGGTTTTTTATCTATATGCTCCTTTATTCTTCTTTGAAGATTATTTGTATAGCCAATATAAGTTTGCTTTTCTCTTTGATTTTTAATTAGATAAATATAATACATAAAATTATGTGCTCGGTAAGGTTTTGTAACTAAAATCTGAAACTAATTTTCAGATTTTAGACAAAGCCCTTAGCTTCCCTGCTAGCAAATGAAGATGCAAATGGTCTATTTCCATGCCGGCATCGCGTCCGACGTTGAAAATAAGGCGATAACCGTTTTCCGCAACTCCAACAATTGCCGCCGCCTCTTTGGCTTTTAAAATTAGACCGCCCAATAAGTTCTTACTTTCGCCGCCAAGAGAATTTACCGGCCCCAAGTGTGTTTTCGGAATAATTATAAGATGAACCAGCGCCTTGGGATTTATATCTTTAAAAACCAAAAACTCAACGTCTTCCGCCACGATATCGGCCGGAATTTCCTTACTTGCAATTTTACAAAATACACAGTCCATTGATTCTATATTTAATCACTTTGATTATTTTCAGTCAATAAGGGAACCCGCGGGGTGATTTTTTTAAGGCGTTTTTTAACTTCGTCAATAATTTTTTCTAAAGGAATGGTTTCCTGAACGCCGGATTGCATTTCTCTTAAAATTAGCGTGTTGTCCAGCGCTTCTTTCTGCCCCATAATCAAAGCTAAATCGGTGCCCAGCCGGTCGGCTATTCTTAACTGAGCTTTAATAGAATCGCGGCCAAATGATTCCGAAACATGAATGTTATTCTTTCTGAATTCTGTGAAAAGTTTTAAACTTTTCTTTTTTGCCAAATCTCCCAACTGGGCCAGAAAAACTCTGGCTTTTGGTTTTAAAGAAGCAACTTTCACCTCCTGCCGCCTCATTTCATTTACCACGCGTTCAATGCCGATTGAACCGCCCATCGCCGGTGTTGGCTTGCCTCCTAAGTTCCCGACAAGATAATCGTAGCGGCCGCCGGAAGCAATGGCAATTTGAGAACCTGTTGCCTCTTCGGGCACAATTTCAAAAACCGTTCGGGTATAATAATCAAGCCCTCGCACTAAATAGGAATCCAAAATATAGGGTAGTCCTAGCTCATCTAAAAATTCCAAAATTAGTTTAAAGTGATCATGACAGGCCTTGTCTAAATAATCAATGGAGTTTGGCGCCGAATCCTTTAAAGCGACACACTCAACTTCCTTGCAATCAAGTAATCTTAAAGGATTTTCCTTAAATCTTTTTTTGCAGTTTCTGCAAAGTCGGTTAACTTTGCTTCGGTAATACATTTTAATTTCATCGCGATACCTGTTCCAGCAACTTTTGTCGCCGATGCTGTTAATGCGAATGGTTAAATTTTTTAATCCGATTTCGCAAAGTATCGCATAAATTAACTGAATCACCTGAACATCAACCACGGCGTCACCCTCTCCGATAACATCAAAATCGGCTTGATGAAACTGGCGATAACGGCCGGCTTGGGGCGATTCGTGGCGGAATACCGGCCCCCAGTGGAAAAATTTAACCGGCTGGGGCTGGCTGAAAAAGCCGTTTTCTATATATGCCCTAACGGCACCAGCCGTAAGCTCCGGCCGGAGCGCCAAAAAATCGCCGCCATTGGTTTTGAGCGTATACATTTCATGCTCTACAATGTCGGTCGCGCCGCCGATGCCTTTTTTAAATAATTCGGCTGATTCTAAAATCGGGGTCCCGATAGTTTCAAAGCCGTAATAAGCCGCCATTTCTTTGCTGGTTTTTAAAAATTTTTCCCAATATTTTGAAACGCCCGGCAAAACATCGTTCATGCCTTTTGGCGCCTGAAATGCTTTTGGTTTTGGTTTTCGTGACATTATTTCATATTAATAATTAAAGACGGCGGCTTTAGCGACAGGCCAAGCTCTGACCCAAACCCGGCCCACAATATCATTCTTTGGCAAAATTCCCCATTGCCGCGAATCCGAAGATGCCGGCCGATTGTCGCCTAAAACAAAATATTCATTCCGGCCCAATTTCTTTTTAACATTGCCCGCGGTAATACCTTCTTTTGGCAAATAATTTTCATCAATGAAAAAACCGTCGGGATTGCCGTCATTGTAAATTACAACCCCGCCGTTTTTAATTTCAACGGTCTCATTCGGAAGGCCGATAACCCTTTTTATGTAATATTTTGACGCGTCAAGCGGATAATGAAAAACGATGACTTCACCCCGCTGCGGAGATTTGAAATAATAACTTATTTCGTCAATAAGCAAATATTCGCCGTCTTCAAAATTGGGCTCCATTGAAGCGCCCTCTACAAAAAACGGCTGAACTAAAAAATAGCGCACCAGCCCGGCTAACACTAGGGCAATCGCGGCTACTTTTATAATATCCCAAGAAAATGTAAAAAATGATTTTAAAAATTGCATATTTTGTGATATTGTATATTAAAAAATGGATAAAATCAAATTAATCGTTGGTTTAGGCAACCCCGGAAAAGAATATGAACGCACCAGGCATAATGTCGGCTTTCTATTTATTGATAAATTAACGCCTCACCTAAATGGATTAAAAGTTAAAATTGCCAAGCCGCAAACATTTATGAATAAATCGGGGACGGCCGTTTTAGCTCTGATAAAACAATTAAAAACAAAGCCGGAAAATGTTTTGATTGTTCACGACGATATTGATATTTCGTGGGGCAATTTCAAACTTTCCTTCGGCCGTTCTTCAGCGGGACACAAAGGTATTGAGTCGGTAATAAAATCGCTTAAAACAAAAAATTTCTGGCGGTTAAGGATTGGCATTCAACCAATTCGGCAAGCTCAAGGCAAGCCCGCATTAAAAAAACGCGTGCCAGCGGATAAAATTATTTTAAAAAAATTTACTTCCGGCGAGCTGAAAGAACTTGATAAAATCATGAAAAAAGCTATTTCCGAATTGGAAACAGCTTTTCGCGCTGGAGTTCGCGCAAATCAATGTCGAGTTTTGCTTTAATTTCATCAACGGCAACATTGATTTTTAGCGCCCTTGATCTGGTATTTTTACCATTATCATCTGTTTTACCAATCCACCCCAAATAAATTCCAATGAGTTCCGGCAGACCGTCTCTGAAAACTACGATAGGAGAACCAGAATCCCCTTGATCGGTTGACTGGGAAATACTGAATCCATTATCGTCTTTTTCTACTTCAAGCGCGCCGCTTAGAACAGCGCTTGTCAAAGAAGTTACATAGCCGGGCCGGGCCACCTCAGAATGAATCCTTGGCTGGCCGTTCAAGTAAACAAAATGGCCGATTTTAAGCTCATCGCTTTCTCCGATTTCAAAAGGAAAATTCGGTATGCCTGCCGGCGAGGCAGGAATTTCAAACAAAGCAAAATCTTTTTCTTTATTTCTGTACAGCTCTTTCAAAGAATGCTTTGAGCCGTCCGGCGCGACAAGCATTACATTATATTTCAAAACCTTTAAACTAATGGTGATTCCCAGCGCTCCCTCCGGAGTCATTATCCCTATTGTTTGCCGGCTAAAAAGTTCGGCATCGCTTACGTGGGAAGCCATCAAAACATATCGGCCGATAATCATCGCCGGTGCTTCACTGACTTTCGTAACGCTTTGCGTTGATTCAGAACTTAATTCTATTAATTTATCCGGAACTCCTAAAACTACGATGGTTCTAACATAAACTTTATAATTAAAAAAGTTGTCTAAATCCTGCTCCTTAATCAAAACATTGTTAAAATCGTAATTACTATCAAACCCCAAAACCTTCCACATCTCGGCATACGCTTTATAGTAATTGTTCTGATGAGTTTCAAAATCGGCAACTCTAGCATCTAAGTTTCGGTAAGCTTTAATACTAACAAAGCCAATAACCGCGTTTACCAAAAAAATAACAATCCAAAAAGCGGCTTTCTTTTTCATTTCCCTCTCCTGCCTACCCGCCTGTTTTTTAAATTACTTTCCTTTAAACTATTAATGTAATTAAAACGCTTTTGGTTTATCAAGTCAAATATTAAAAGGGCGCATGGGGCGCCCCTTACCTAGAAAGAAGTTCAATGGCTTTTTCAAGTTGCTTGTCCTCGCGAAGCGTCTCCGAAGAAGACGGCCTCGGGTCAACGATCTCATGAGTCGGAGTAACGCCGATGTCGTTGATCTTGGTCTTGGAGTTGCCGACCAAAAACTCAAAAGTGGTCAAACGCAAGAGCGAACCATTAGAAAGCGGAATCGTGGTCTGGCCCACACCTTTGCCGAAAGTGTTTGTGCCGACCACCGGGAAACCCCAATCCTTCGTAGCTCCGGCAAAAATTTCCGACGCCGAAGCACTGCCTTTGTTTATAAGAATCACCACCCGCATATCACGAAACATTCCTGGTTCGTGCTTAAGCTCAAGCTCTTTTTTCACATGCGCGGTATCGAAAATAGTAGATTGGTCGCGTTCGCGCATTACCATAAGAATATCCCCGGGTCGCGCAAAATCGTAAAGAACTTCGAGCGCCTGCCAAAGCAATCCGCCGGGGTTATTTCGAAAATCCAAGATAACCCTTATGACACCTTTGGCGCGAAGATCTAACATCTCTTCCCTAAATTCTTTAGGTAGATTTTCATTGAAGGTTTTAACCTTGATGTAACCGATAACGCCGTTGGAGTCATTAATAGTTTTAGTTGAAACAGCATGTATGGTAATAATCTCGCGGACAACCCGAATGATTATTTCCTTACCCTTTCTGTCAACGGTAATCTCTACTGCAGTGCCCGGCTTGCCGCGCATGCGCTTAACTGCATCCATAATATTTACAACCGGCTCGCCGTCAACCTTGGTAATCACGTCGCCAGATTTCAGACCGGCGCGATACGCCGGAGCGCCATCAATAGGCGAAATAACCACGACTTTCCTGTCCTGTTCCGAAACTTCAAGCCCGATGCCGCCAAACTTGCCTTCCAATTCGGTTTTAAATATCTGAGCTTCTTCCTTGGAATACCACGCCGAGTGCTTGTCGCGGCAACTCTGCTCGTTCGGCTTCATGCGAAGCATCTCATAAGCGCAAGCTCGAAGATCAGTCGGTTTATCTAAAGAGATCCTCGAATAATAAAGAAGAATTTCCGCGAAGGATTGCATCTCTTGTAATATGAGTGCCCGTTCTTCGGACGAAACTGAAGGCAAATTAGTTTGCCCAAAAGCCATTGAAGGCAAAAAACCGAATAACATGATAACCAGAATAAACAGCTGTCGCAACGCTTTCATTGCTTTCTCCATAATATTAATAATTATCAGGAGAAAAAGAAGGATAAGGAGTCGGAATTACAATCGGCTGATCTTGCGGCCGAGAAGTTTTCTCGGGACCGCCGGCGACAGGCGCGGGATGGAAAATTGTGTCAGGGCTTTCATCAAACCCCTCAATTCCCTTTTCCCGATCCGTTTTGCCATCAGCTTTGTTTTTGCCCGACTTATCACCAGGTCCCCCGCCTTTTCGTTTTCCGCCAAGCAGAAGCTGAGTGTTTTTTTCTTTAGCTTTTTGCTGAGCATCTTTGAATTGTTCCTGCATTTTTTCATCCACAGACATAAGGTAATATCGCGGCTCGGAAAATCCCGGCGAGCGCAAAAGAAGATAGATTCCCGACTTATTTTTTGCTTCGCCGTAGAGCACCAGATGTCCAGGATGTCCTTCGGGAAGCATATTTTGAAGTTCCTCAAAAGTAATGGATTTGGGCTGCGATAAATTATTGAACGCAAGTTTATAGAAATTATCCGCTGCCGTGAAATTTAACCAAACAAGGGCTCCTAAAGCAAGAAAAGCCGTCGCTTTAAAAAGCGGACTTCGGCTCCACCAAATGGAAACAATTGCCAAAACAAACGCAATCACTATAGAACCTATAAAGTACGGACCGATAAGAGACGCGTAATCAGTCATTGCGGTCCTCCAACGGCGGCGCGAAGCGGCGTGTACGTATCATCGGGCTTGCCGATAAGTTTCCCATTTTCTAAAAAGAAATTCGCAACGGTAATTTCTTGCCCGACTTGTGTTAAGATAACTTTTTTCTTTGCTATTGAATCGGCGCGGCTTCCGTAGCTTATAAAAACATCGGCTTCAACGAGTACTTCGGTAAGTTGCGAACCGTTTCGAAAAAGATGCACATTTACGGTGTATTGTCCGTTAGGCATATCCCGGCCGAATATAACCTCATAATTAAGTTTAGTCGTATCACGGCTATTGCCAAGGTCGTCCCGCAAAAGATTAAAAGTGTTTCCGGCTCGGTTGGAGTATCCAACCGGCTGATCGCCGGGCGCCCGAGCCCAAAGATCAACGTCAACATCAGCGTAATCCGGCCATCTAATCCAAACCATGATGTTACCCGGCATTTTTACTACCGCTTCGGCTTGGGTTTGTTTTTTAGGAGGGTTGACAAACACCAAAACCATCAGAAACAGCATGAAAAAAATCATGCCGGGATTAAAGAGCACATCAGAAAGCATGGTCCCCGTAGTAGTTTGACCATCATCATCCCAGTTATTCATATGAAACTCCGATATTAACAGCTTCTTCAATGACTTGCCCCATTGCCGGCCGCAAGATCCATTTCAAATTAATGTCAAGCCAAATAGCCATGCAAATGCCGACAATAGTAGTATCAAGCGCGATGAAAAAAGACCCAGTAAGCTTGCTTAAAAACGAACCGAACAGCTCAAAATTGCGAAAGGCCTCAAAATCAATCATACTTAAGCCCATGCGAAAACCGACCACGGTTCCCAAGAGGCCCAATCTTACCAGCCAATCTTCAAGAGCGGTAAGATAAGAAAACTTTCTGATCATTTTTTTCTCAAGTTGATCGACTAGAATCGGTTTATCGTCGGCCCTGGCCTCCCGATATCTCCGCGCAAATTCCGCAACCAGCGATTGAGTAGATTCGAGCCAAGATCTCGCTTCCCGCGCGCCTTTCTCTTGCGTAAGCGCGTAATATTTATGAGCAATGTTCAGCTCTTTTGAAACATTAAAAATCCGCCACATCGCCATTGCTAAACCGAGCAATCCCAAACTGAAAATAGTTCGGGAAATGAAAACCGTGTCAGCTTTCAAAACAGCATCAATCCAGCCCTCGCGGTATGCCCAATAAGCCACCGCTCCGCAAACGGCGTTAACCGCAAACGCTTTAAAAAAAGTCACAAAATCAGTGTTACTACGCCTTGTTGAAGCGCCCATGGGAATTCCTTTCCGCCATTAGTAATTAAATTGTCAAGATACATTTCTACTACCATAACCGAATCGCTTAAATTTGTCAAAATGGTATGTATTGTGTATATTCTTTAAATTATGTCTGATGAAAAAATCAAAATTATAAAAAAATCTTCGCAGGAATATCCGAAAATTCTTAAGGAAATCGTAAACGCCCCGAAACAGCTTTATGTTCGCGGCGAATTGCCAAAAAACCATGAAATGAATTTTGCCGTTGTCGGTACCAGAGCGGCATCGGAATACGGGAAAACGCTGGCGTTTAAAATTGCCAAAGAACTCTCGGAATTAGGTTTTAACATCGTCAGCGGCTTGGCGCTGGGCATAGACACCCAGGCCCATTTGGGCGCGCTTGCCGGAGGCGGCCACGCCAATGGGCGGGCAGGCAAAACTATCGCGGTTTTAGGATCGGGTATTGACGACACGTCAATATTTCCAAAAGAAAATTTAACATTGGTTAAAAAAATAATTGATTCCGGCGGCGCTGTTATAAGCGAATACGAACCCGAAGCCAAATCTGAAATTTGGTATTTTCCGGAACGCAACCGGATTGTTTCCGGGCTTTCCCGCGGCGCATTGGTCGTTGAAGCGCCGGAAAAATCCGGCGCTCTTATCACCGCCCGAATGGCGCTGGAACAAAATCGCGA
>Ga0208375_1004483_pt1 | contig 10975 bp, 9 predicted proteins | sample RifOxyD1_FD_184038 | JGI IMG/M metagenome (GOLD analysis project Ga0208375, IMG submission 184038) | Soil microbial communities from Rifle, Colorado - Rifle Oxygen_injection D1 (SPAdes) | ecosystem: Environmental > Terrestrial > Deep subsurface > Rock core/Sediment | place: Rifle, Colorado... | reverse complement strand
AAGAACAGAAGCACAAAGATCTGTGAGTTCGCCTTTCATTGCTAGAATTTCGGCGCAACTAAGCGGTCGCTCTACAGTTATTGTTTCTTCAACCTCTTTATAGATATGACAACTTCCCGATTTCGCAATAATTGGAATTTCTGTTTCCACAGCATCAACAAAGAATTTATCGGCAAATATTCCTGTTGTTACCCTTCGTTTTGCTTCCAAATTAATTTCACCTGGCTGAGCTGCAAGCCAGTTCATGCGTGTATCAGTGCAAAGTAGCTTAATATTTTGTGGAGCTCGTTGCACATCGAACTGTTCAGGATTCAAGCATCGTTGCTTCAAATCTTCAAAACTGATCGGAGTTCCTGGAGTACCAGGAGTTCCGGGAACAACTGGTACTTTATCACCAGCCAAAGATGCTGTTGATAGTATTAATGTTGTTAGAACTAACATTTTAGAAAATGATTTAATCATCGGTATTCTCCCCATTTTTAACCAAAGTTTCTACTGGCCGCTTATTGTGTATCGAGTCGACCGGCGCCGCACTTGGTGCAACAGGGATGCCAGCGTGGAGTGACGAACTCTCCAAATCAAACGTTGATGACTAACAGGAAATGCGTTTCCAGATAGTGCCAACAGAAGTCACCTGTGCACTATAGCAGCGATAATAACTATTTGAGGGATCGGTAAAAAGTCCCTCTCTGGTCGTTGAATTTACATGCATATGATAATCGTGATTTAGAGTCGTGTCCTGCCAAAGGTCGTTTGTGAATCTAACGACTGCTTCGTACTCAACGATCCCTTTGTTGTACCAATCAGTTATTAAGGCTAAAGCCTCGCTTTTATACGCCGTAAGAATGGAAGCCACGTAGGCCGACTCTAGTAATGAATAGAAAGTCCACGCTAACCCTCTATAGTCACCCGACGACTTTTCGAAACATGCGTATGACAGATCAGCTGAGTATCCATTTAAGTGGGCACCGACTGGATGACGCAGTCCTGCTGCATCTGAAGGCGTGGCACCGTTACTATCACTTATATCCGCAGCTCTGACTGCAGAGCAGTCCGCAGCCATTAACGCAGTGAAATATGCTGCTCTTCTAATCTCAAATATTGTAGCCTTCTGACCATATTGATGAGTTCGATTTGATTCGTTCCAAATAGTCAAAGGCGACAATGCATCAACAGGAAGAAGCATCAATCCCGATAAATTAAGTGAATATGTAGACAATCTTTGTCTTTCGTTACTGTCCCACTCATACAGTTTTAAATCCGCATCCTTTTTGATCTCGATAAGCGACTTCGGCAAGCCAGCGTTAGAAGGCAAGCCAGCGTCTTCTAGATCTGACGTTTCCGTACTGGTCGCTAATTTAGTATTCGTTTGTTCGGCATCACACGCAACAACAGACAACAACAGCAGTAAGCCAACCATGGCCACAATAACACGCATTCTTTACCCCGTCCTTAAGGTTTTTTCAGTGTTTTTTTAAATATACACTGTTTAATGCGCGAGACAATTATTTTTTATTCAAGACCGTATCTTCTTCGTTTTCTCCAGAGAGTGCTCAAATTAATACCAAGAACACTTGCAGCCTCTTCAAGTGTTCTTGTGCTTGTAAGCACGTGTCGAATATGTTGTTTCTCCAGCTCCTCCAGACTAACTTCAGCTCCTGATAGTGCCGATTCTGTAGAATCTATGAGTGGCGAATAGATTGCAGTACCTGCTTCCAAAACGCGATCCGGGAGATCCTCTGTCGTGACGAAATCCGTCGTACACAAGATTGCGGCACGCTCTAACGCGTTTTTGAGTTCTCTGATATTTCCCGGCCAGTTGTATCCCTGTATAATTTTTTTCGCACTTTCATCCAGTGGGCGGATTGGCCTATTTGTAGCAGCAAAAGATCGAGCTAATAATTGGTCAGCGAGCGGTAAAATGTCCTCGGATCTTTGTCTTAAAGAAGGCATGTGCAGCTCTATTACATTCAGCCGAAAGTATAAATCCTCTCTAAAATGTCCATCCTTTACTTCGGATTCCAAGTCCTTATTTGTCGCTGCAATTATTCGAACATCCACACGAATTGTCTTTGTGTCCCCAACTCTTTCAAACTCTCTCTCTTGTAAAAACCTTAGCAACTTTGTTTGCAAATTGGGCGATATTTCACCTATTTCATCTAAAAACACTGTTCCAGTGTCCGCAACCTGTAATCGGCCCATCTTGTCCTTTACAGCGCCGGTAAAAGCACCGCGAATATGTCCGAAAAGCTCAGATTCAAGAAGGTTTTCAGATAGAGTAGCACAATTAACAACCGCAAAAGGTCCTTTTGAACGCCCACTGCCGTCGTGAATCATCTTTGCAAGCAATGTCTTTCCGGTTCCACTTTCGCCGGTTATCAAAATAGTCGAATCTGTAACTGCTACCTTTCTAGAAGTATCAAGGAGCTTCTGCATTTTCGGATTTGAAGTGATAATTGCAGAAGGTTCAGCTAGCACATCCACTTGATCTTTTAATTTGTTGTTTTCGTCTTTCAGTTTTCGAAATTCCTCGATTCGACCTACGAGATGTTCGAGTTGCTCCGGGGTGAATGGTTTAACCAAATAATCGTAGGCTCCATTTTTCATCGCGGCAATAGCGGTATCAATACTGCCATAAGCTGTCATCATGACTACTGTAGCAGATGGAAAATATTCACGAGCCTTTCCAAGCAAATCGAGACCACTCATTCCGTCCATACGTAGATCGGTTAACAAGATGTCCGGCACCGACCTTCTCATAATCGCTATAGCCATTTCTCCGCTATCAGCCATTTCAACCGAATGTCCAACCTCTCGCAAAGCTGCCTGAATGGTACTGCAAATACTTCTTTCGTCGTCAACCACGAGAATTCGCGCCATGCTGCTATCCTTTCTTTACAGAACATCTGATTTTTCAATTTCTGCCGGTAAGTAGATGAGAAACTCCGATCCCTTACCAATTTCACTATTAACTTTAATGTCTCCGCCATGAGCAACCACAATTTCTTTTGCGATGGACAACCCTGTACCAGCGCTCCCTGTCCGCGCGACGTGCAAATCGTAATATGGATTGAACCTTTCGAAAATTTTGTCCTTACGATTTCGGTCGACTCCGGGTCCGTGATCCTTAACCTTGATGACAACGTTCTTATCTGTTCGTTCCAATTCAATATGAACTTTCTCTCCTCTTGGACTATGTCTAAGAGCATTCGTGATTAAATTGGATACTGCCCAAGAAATCTTTGTCGGATCTACTCTTAGTAGAAGCTTTTGTCTACTGTTGATAGTGGAAGAAACAATTTCAACACCCCGCTCAAAAGCTTCCGGTTGAAAATGCTGCAAAGATTGTCGCATTAGTTTATTCAGATCGACCGTTTGAAGTTCTATAACTTGCGTGAGGAGATCAAATTTTGAGATAGTTAGAAGGTCGTCGATCAATTTCCTTAAGCGATCCACATCTTCAACGCATGTATTGATCAGCGTCCGATGCATCTCGTCCGGTATGCGATCAACCGATCTTTTCAAAAGTCTCGTCGCCATTGTGAGGCTTGTGACAGGCGTTTTTACTTCATGGGACAGTGTTGCAATAAAATGTCCTTTGGCTTCCTGGCTTTCCTTTACCAGCGTGATATCTCTCGCTAACACCAGCGTATCAGCCTGCCATTGATCGAGTAACTCAGACACGCTTCCCTGAAGACTGTGATCAACTTTCTCGACAAGTTCCTGAGGAATTCGGTAAGCTTGTATCAAATAACAATATTTTCTTCCCTCAGGCGACTCGAACTTAAATTCGATAGGAATAGTTCTTGTCGTTGCGTTGCTGATTGTCGTTATCGCCTTTCGATACTTGGTTAGATCATCCTCAGTAAGATTTAATGAATTACTCGCTGTTCCAGTTTCGACGCTCAATTTTAATCCATTAATCTTTTTTCCTTCAGGAACGCTCAGCATTCGTAACGCAATTGGATTCACTGACACGATTTCGTCATTCTGCAGCAATATCACTCCGTCATTCGTAGAACGGGCAATGATATCGGCACGTCGTTTTTCGAAAAGCGACCGTCGAACATTTAACGCACTGTAAGTTCGAAGCTTATAAATAAGATGAGAAAAACATCTTTGCCTATCGTCGTCACAGCCATCACCAAACTCGCTCAAGAATTCGTTATCAGCGGCGATTTCATCTAATAATTTTGACAGTTCGGTTAATGGACGCGTGACAAAGGCTACGATTTTTATACCAGCAAGGACAATGGAACCAAGAAATGTCAAGAGAACCAAAATCGTAACCTCGACCGATTTTTCCATTTCTCGCCTTAACCGATAAACCGACCTATATGTAACAGAATGGTTATTTTCAATTAAGGTGGCAATACCAACCAAGGCTTTTTCATACTTGACATCAATAACTTTTTTCAGGCTGTTTGGACTTTTTAAGGCTGAAAGGTATTGATTCGTACTATCAATCCAGTTCTGAGTTAGATCTGGCTGGTCATTTTTGCCAATTAACAGATGGAGTTTTTTTACGTCTCTCTGTACCTCGGCGACAATCACGTTGGACGTCTGTCCCTGATGATAGAGTCGATTTAACCGGCCTAACTTTTCGCGTTGAGAAATCAGCTGTTCAAGTTTCGATTGATTTATAGTTGCAATGTTTACGCCGCGGACTGAAATTTTATGTAATTCATAAATAGAAATTAGCGTGAAGCATATCGCAGTAAGCATCACCACCGAGAAAATTAAACTGATCTTAATAGTTATTGGTAGCCTGTCTATTTGCGCACCAATGCTTTTATGCAGACTAGCGACGGCTCTCTCGTCTATTGGGCCTATCACGCTAGGCATCGTCCCTCACCTCTCGATTCCAACTAGATCTTGCTCTCTCTGCCCACAAACTGTTGGGATATAGTTCATCACAAAGATTAAGGATACGGTCGATTCGTGCGTAAGACGGTACAGAATCTCGGAACTTCAGAAAACTAGTGCCAACAAAAAAGAGAACCTCAGGGATGTCAATATGAGATGGATCTGAATATAGAAACCTGATCAAAGCGTGAGCGGAAATCAAATAATAAACTTTTGAAGCAGTTTGTTTGCCCAGCTTCTCTAATGCTACTGCTTGATAGTAATACCCCCTGCCGATGTCCAAAAGCTCATGAAGATCTAAGGGTTCATCCAACTCTAAAAATTGTACTAAAGCTCTTTTACCGTCTTCGACTTCCTTCACTCTGTTTCTGAAAGATTCTTGCTTGAATGTACTATCCAAAGTCGACAGAACTTCTTTGAGGCTTTGATTGATTAAGTAAGCCGAAAACAACGACTTAACAAGAATGCTCTGTTGTGATTCATTTTGAACGATTTCAGAAGAAAGAGGTCTTAGGTTTTTTAATAGTTCAAATTGCCCTCTTATGATTGAACGGGCGAGAGTTCCTCGTTGTCTTGATGAATTGACCTCAAAAAGAAGTTTGGTGGCCGGTAATGAAATAAGAAAACACAAGACAACAACAAAGACCGTCTTAAAGAGGGTGTTTTCTTTCTCTAACATTTGTCCGCCCAATCGGGGTAAACCCTTACCCGATTGGGTGCGTTAACGCAAATGCTATACCGAAAACAAAGCCTACAACTTCGGGCGGTTATAAATGCTTTACAGCTCTCTGAGTGCAAGAGCTTGCACCTTTCACGATGCAAAAAGCACTATTCGTCCTGCTATTCCTCGATTATCGACTTACTCTTCTCTTAATCATCATGCCTGCGGCCATTCCAATTGTAAGCGCGGCTAAAGCAAGTGCGGTTGGATTTTTTCGACCGAAATCCTCAACCTTCTGCCCCATTTTTTGAAAATCTAATGCTTCGATCAAACCTTCTGCTTCGGCTTTGACTTCATCAATTGCCCTAGTTGCATCTGCTCTTACATTTCTAAATGGTATTGCTTGTTCCGCCATTTTCGTGCCTCCTAATTTATAAACCCTAAATCTAACGAGCAACCAATATGCCACTCTATCTGGCCGTCAAGCCAGAGCAGCACCTTTGGTGCGCCACTGTTGTCGCTCCTCAACTGTCTGACATTTCGCACACAACCGTGCCTCAGGTAGAACAAGTAGCCGTCTCGATGGAATATCGTCTCCACATTCTTCGCATATTCCAAACTTACCTGTGGCCATTTTTGCGAGTGCTCGCTCTATTGCAGCAAGCTCTCGTCGTTCTTGTTCTGCTAGTGAACTTTCACGATCGAACTGCTCTAGGCTTTGTGCAATGTCGATTATTTCGACTTGCTGCGAATTCAACTCCGATTCCTGAATTGTTTTTACGTCCTGAAGCTTTCCGCCGTAGATTTTACGTCTTCGGCTCAACAATAGATCTCTTACCTGCTGTAAAATAGTTCCATCCATAGATTTCCACCCGCCCGAAGGCTAGAGATTTGGCAATCAAATGCGAATCCCGTTCCAGCCAGGTCCAGTCGTTATTAACGTCTTCTGCTTTTTGTGTGATGGGGCTGCAGCATTTTTTGCTGCGATTTTCTTTCTTTAAAACTTTTTGCGACGTACAAATATCTTTTCTCGATAGGATCAAATCCACTCCAATACATAACACTAGCTAACGTCATCGGTGTGGGAATAAATGCCTGCACCTGCTGCAACTTCCATCCTCGACGCTTAACCCATTGTTCTAACAAACCCATCTTTTGTTCATCAGTACCCGGAAAGCTGGAGATAAAATACGGGACAAGATATTGTTCCTTTCCACATTTCTCAGAAATTGACCGAAATTCGTTTTCAAAACGACAAAACAAATCGAACGAGGGTTTTCGCATCAGCCGTAAAACATCAGGATGAATGTGCTCGGGAGCCACTTTTAAATGTCCACCAACATGATGTGTAATCAACTGTTTTAAGTATTCTTTATCATGTAACGCCAAATCGTATCTTACACCGCTTGCGATAAATACTTTTTTTATACCAGGTAATGACGCAGCTTTGCGCAACAATAGAGTCTGCGGGGAATGATCTGTAATGAGATTGGAACAAACAACAGGAAAGAGACACGAAGCCTTTTTACACTTCTCTAATAGATTTCTACTTCGACAGCCAATTTTATAACCGTTGGCCGTCGGGCCCCCTATGTCGGATACTATGCCGGTAAAACCCGGAATAGATTTTAGCCCCTTTACTTCACTAAGGATCGATTCTTCCGAACGTGATTGAATGATTTTTCCCTGGTGAAGAGATATTGCACAAAAGGAACATCCGCCAAAGCACCCTCGATGAGCTGCGACAGAAAAGCGGATCATCTTGTAAGCAGGAATCTCTTCCGTATAACTGTAATGAGGAAGTTTAGTAAATTTGAGATTGTAAACGGAATCTAATTCCGCTGAAGAACAAGGCAGACAAGGGGAATTAACAACAACAGCTTTTGAACCGTGTGGTTGTACGATCGAACGTGAATTGTACGGATTTGCCTCGGACTCCACTAATAATGACGTACGCGCAAACTTTTTCTTATCGTCTCGCACCTCTTCAAAAGAAGGTAATACTAAGCGGTTTTGAATTTCTAGTACTTCTGATTTATTGATCACATAAGCAATCCCTCGTTCGTTTTTTAAATTATGTATTCCACCCTCGGGCTTACTCAATTCTTGAGCAAGTTTAAGGACCTGTCTTTCGCCCATGCCAAAAATGAGCAAATCAACATCCGAGGTCAGAAGTATTGAACGATTGATTCTGTTTTCCCAATAATCGTAATGGGCCAGACGTCGCAACGAAGCTTCTACTCCTCCACATACTATTGGAGTTATCGGAAAGGCTTTTCTTGCTAAACGGGCATACACCTCTACGGCCCGATCAGGCCTTTTTCCAGCCCATCCTCCCGGCGAATAGGCGTCATCAGATCTTTTTTTCTTATTAGCTGTATAGTTGTTGAGCATTGAATCGACTACCCCCGATCCAATTCCCACGAACAACTTTGGTGTTCCAAAGACCCTTATATCCTCTAGAGCTTCGTTTTCGTTTCTGAATCGTGGTTGAGCCACGATACCGACCCGATATCCATTCTCCATTAATAAACGAGCAAGGAGAGGTACGCCAAAGCTGGGATGATCAATATAAGCATCCCCATACAAGAAAAGAACGTCTAGTTGCTCCCATCCTCGGGCGTGCATTTCCTCTTTCGTTAATGGAACAAAAGAACGAAGGTTTTTTGTGTACTGCGACATTAACCGTGTTTTACAGAAAACTCATCGTAAGTTCAAAGGATATGATTTGAGGCCCAACCGGCAAGAAAAAGACCAGCAATTGCCATTAAAAAAAATATCTCTTCGCAAACTCTTCTTGCCTGATTCATTTACCACCTCTCCCCGAACGACCCTAGAATTTGAAGGGTCTTGAGAACTAGCAACGCAAGTGCCAAGCGAAACCAGAGGCTAAGTAAATGTAGTTACGATATTTTTGTTTTTTCGAAGAGAAAAACAGGTGTCAGTATGTCTTTTACTGGGGTCAATAGAACACCTTATTTTATGGCGTTCTTAAACTCTCTTCCAGGTCGAAACTTCGGCACTGTCATCGCAGGAATTTTTATTTCCTTACCTGTCTGGGGATTTCGGCCAAGCCTAGCTTTACGCTTCGATTTCGTAAATGTTCCAAATCCTATCAAGGTCACGTCGTCACCTTTTTTTACGGCTCTTTTAATTACGTCAATCGTTGTATTTAGAATATTCTCCGCATCAACTTTGGTAACACCGGTGTTCTTCGCGATCGTTTCGATTAATTGTGCCTTATTCATTACTTAAACCCCTTAAATAATTTAATTCGTTCGAAAAAAATGGTGCTCGCGAGAGGACTCGAACCTCCAAGCTTTCGGCACTGGCTTCTAAGACCAGCGTGTCTACCAATTCCACCACGCGAGCTCGGTATTTTTTTCTTAATAAATTTACCGAAATTCCGCTAGCTTTTTTATCAGGCTGCGGACTGACCACCCTTACCACCAGTACCCCCCGGTTTAAACCCTCCCCCAGTGCCTCCTGCCGGCCTACCAGCAGGGGGTGTGGGTTGATTCAAACTAATGACTCCGGGACGCGCAAGGGCTGCCTGGGCTTTCGCGATTTTCAATTTTTTAATCTCTTCGAGTGCCTTTCCTAGCTCAATTCGCAAACGCATTTCCTCTTTTTGCAATGCTTCGGCGCGCGTTGCAAACCTCTCTGCATCTCTCTTGCTCGTGGTTGCCAAATTCATGGCAGCTTCTAATCGCTTCTTCAGGTCTTCTAACGCGGCATTGTTAGTCCCACGATCCTTTTTGCTATCATTCAGCTTTTCCATCAAATGCTGATTTGCCTTTTTAAACTCTTCTGACTGGCGCTCCGCCCGATCACACCGTGTCTTCATTGCCGTGTATTCGTCATAGGTAGGTCCTTTATTCTTGGCAGCCGTATTCACCGGTAAAGACTGTCTTTTCAACTCTTCAACTTTCTTTTCTAATTCAGTATTTTCTTCTTTAAGCCTGGTTACCGAACGCTGGGCCTGTTCAAGTTTCTGTTTGGTTGCCAAATCATCTGTTGTTGACTGCTTCTCTCCCCTCAGCTTTTCTAAGGCACCATTACTCTGCGCAAGTTGCTCTTTGACATGATTTAAGGCAAGCATCTTTTGTTTAACTAATTCGTCTTTACGACGGAGTTCCTCTGTCAAAGCTTGTTCTTTAGCATTAAACTGATACTCTTTTTGCCTTATTGAAAGATTTAGTTTTTTTGCAAGATCATGCAAGCGTGATTTTTCGGCTACCAACTCGCCCATCAGTCCATCCATCCAGAGCTTTGCTTTTGCACTCTTAATCTCTTTGCGAATGTCCTCGGCTTCCTTTTGTGCTTTTGATAAAACAGTGTCGAGTTTGCCGGTGTGCAGTTCTTTTGCTAATTCGTCAGACGCTGCTTCGAGTTCATTTTCTCCAGGCTTCTCTTGTCCCCCCACAACAGCAGGACTGCCTTGTCTTTGTTCATTTTGACGAAAACTGATCCTTTCTTCCAAATGCTCCGGCTCTGGCTGTGACTGATGAACACGATATGTTTGGGTTTGTTGCTCCGGCTCTGGCTGTGACTGATGAACACGATATGTTTGGGTTTGTTGCTCCGGCTCTGGCTGTGACTGATGAACACGATATGTTTGGGTTTGTTGCTCCGGCTCCTGATTGTCACCTATTTCAATTATTTCCGACTCTTTGCTCTGAATTCTCCATTTCGGTATGTCCCTAGATTCAAGTGGCGCTTTCTTATCGATCCTTACATTCCAACCGTTCCCCGCTTCATCCGTTTCGGATTTACCGTGAACAACGTATTTTTCTGCTCCTTGATTTTGCTCACTAGAAATAGATAGTTTTTTATTCGTTTTTTCAAGTTCAGCGATCCGTTTTTGTAATTTTTGAATTTGATCTAGGTACTGTTTGTTTTCCGTCTGTTTGTGCTTATTTACAGATGACTCTGTTGATTTCTGAAAATTTTTACCGAGCTTGGGACTTTGCTCTGGTTGCCCTTTTACCTTGCTCTGTTGGCTTTGACTGTCGACTTGCGTTTTAACATTCCAATTTGGTTTTTCCTGATTTTCGGTTTTCTTTATTCTAATTGTCTGAGAAGCAGAACTCTTACTCTTTTCACTAACTTGCTGGGTCGAAGTGACAACCCTCATTTCTCTAGCTTGATTACTCTGCTCGCTGCTCTGTCCCCCTCCAGCAATCCTTATAGTTTTTGGCTTCAGTTCGCCAGCAGAACCACCAATGATTTTTAACGAAGGCTCCTTTTCAGGCTGTTTTTTTGATGCCTTGATCAAAACCTTCGTCCGATCTTCTTCCTGCGCTTCGCCCTGAACCACAGCTTTGAAATCGTCTTTTTTCTCTTTTTGCCCTGCAATCTTAGTTTTCTGCTCGTCTTGTTTAAACGTAACACCTTGTACTTTTGTTTTTACGGTCTGCTCTCGCGGTGCTCCAGTAACCTTTATTT
>Ga0208375_1004482_pt1 | contig 10975 bp, 9 predicted proteins | sample RifOxyD1_FD_184038 | JGI IMG/M metagenome (GOLD analysis project Ga0208375, IMG submission 184038) | Soil microbial communities from Rifle, Colorado - Rifle Oxygen_injection D1 (SPAdes) | ecosystem: Environmental > Terrestrial > Deep subsurface > Rock core/Sediment | place: Rifle, Colorado... | reverse complement strand
GACTATGCGATCTTCCAAAGAATGAAAACTAATTACCGCCAGTCGACCTTTAGGTTTAAGTAAAGTGGCAGCAATCAACAAGGTTTTTTCCAATACTTCCAGCTCTTGATTCACATACAACCGGAGTGCCTGGAAGGTACGGGTTGCAGGGTGGGTTCTCCCCTTCCGCAGCTTGCTGGGATAAGAATGAAAAATAATATTTTCCAGCTCCTTGGTAGTTTGAATTTTTGCTTCTTTTCTTTTCTCCACAATATTTCTAGCAATTACCCTGGAAAATCCCTCTTCGCCGTACTTATAAATAATATCCGCCAAATCTACTTCACTATATTCATTGATTACATCCCTGGCGCTGATGCTCTCTTCATCAGCTTGATTCATTCTCATATCAAGATCACCATCATTCATAAAAGAAAAGCCTCTTTCTCCCTGATCAAAATGATGAGATGAAACCCCCAGATCCATCAGTACTCCCAGAAATTGCTTTGCTGGTTTTAACAAATGCGGATAATTTTTATCTATAATCTGTTCAATGTTTTTAAAGTTGTCGTGATGAAGAAAAATCCTATCCTGATAATTTTTATCAGCTATTATTTTTGAACCATTGTTGATGGCATCCAGGTCTTGATCCAGAGCTAGGATTTTTATGAATGGATTCTGCTCACAAAACCCAAAGCTATGTCCACCACCGCCAAAGGTTAAATCCGCAATCCACTCTTGGCTATCATCATTTTTATTTTCAAGAATCCCTTGAATGCACTCTTCAAACAACACTGACACATGCTTTTTATAGTTTTCTATTTTTTCCAAAAAGCCTTCTTAACTTAAAAGTATTTCAAGAATTTTTTTATGCTCACTATTTAGCATTTTGGGATCAGTCATTACCGCATTTTGATTTTCAGGATTAAAATCAAATTTCTCATTACTTAGGTGAGGAATAAGTTTTAACAAGACCTTTTTAACAAATTCATTATTGGTTTTCATGGTATGCATTACTTCTTCCACCGAACAATGATGTTCCTTCCAGCAATCATAATCGGTAACCATCGCAATTGTTGCGTATGCTATCCCCGCTTCCTTGGCCAAGTAGGCTTCCGGAACGTTAGTCATGCCGATAACCGAAGCACCAAACCCCCTGTAAATCGCAGACTCCGCCTTGGAAGAAAATTGCGGGCCCTCAATACAAATATAGGAACCACCTTTGCTATATTTAACCCCCACTTCCTTGCAAATTTTAGCAATCATTTCCTGAAGCGTACCATTTACCGGTAACGCCGTAGACACATGTCCCACCATTCCGCTTCCAAAAAAAGATCTCTTTCTTAGCCCCTTGGTCCAGTCAATAAACTGGTCAGGCAAAACAAAAGTGGTGGGAGGAAGTTCCTCCTTGAGGGACCCCACTGCGGAAGCAGAAATTATGTATTTCACACCAAGAGTTTTAAGTGCAAAGATATTTGCTTGATAATTGACTTCACTTGGTAAATAAGTATGTAATTTACCGTGTCTGGGTATAAAGAAAAATGTTACATCCTTGATTTTAGCCTCAATAACTGCTGAACTGGGTCGGCCAAAAGGAGTTGAAATTTCATGTTCTTTAACAATTTCAATTCCTTCAATTTTATAAACACCACTTCCACCAATAACCCCGATTTCCTTTTTTGAATTCATCCCAACCTCATTGTATAAAAGATATTTGACTTGTATACCCATCAAATGTCACAATTTTATCAGTCTGGTATTAATATTTAAAGAGGCATAAGGCAAGATTTATGGACGATCTGCTGAAAAAAAAACGAGAATTATACAAAACCATCAAAAGGCGCTACCTTCATAAAACCAGTAAAACCAGAGAATTCGTGGAATTTGCCAAAAAAATTTCTACCGAGGAATTCAAGGATAATCTACATAACTTGATCAAGTCACCCTCCATAAAAGAGACTGTCTTTACTATAAGAGATTTAATAGGGTCATCTGCCTGGATTTCATCTGCATATATAAAACACATTTTTTCCATTATTCAATTTTTAAAATCAACTGAATCGCTCCCCTTGCCCAAACAGGATTTTATAATCAATCAAGTTTTCAATAAGAAGGAAATCAGCAGTCAATATGCAAGTTCTGCGGATATATTTCAGGCCATCTATAACGATCTTTTAAGGGAAAAAGACGAACTTGAATATCAATCCAATCTTAAAATGCAACCGACCAACATCACCATTGTGCTAATTTCCGGGGTATTCAATGAATTGTTCAAAACTGCTGCCTTTGAAGCCGGCAGTACCCAGATCTGTAAAAAAATGGGTGCTAAATATTTTGTTGCCAAGGTCAAGGGGACTAAGGGGGTTAAGCACAATGCCGAGCTTTTAAAAAATGACCTGACTAAATACATCGAAAATCATCCTCAGGAAAAATTATGGATTATTGCTTATTCCAAGGGTGGCATCGATTGTTTGCATTTTTTAAGACATAACAAAGATTTTGCCAATAAACATATTTTGGGAATTTCCACTATCGCCTCTCCCATCATTGGCAGTTCCCGCGCCGATCAAAAAATTCTGATCGCATTAAGAAATATTCAAAAGCTTGCCAAAAATCATTTGTTGAGCAAAAATAAAACCTCAGGGGACTTATTTGCAGTTAATTTGCAAGAATCCGTATCCAGCAAAGTCCAGGGTAAATGGTTTATAAATAATCACAAGGAATTACCCAAAAAACTCTTTTATACCGCTATTGGTTTTCAAGCCTCCTGGCATGAAAGTCATTTAGGAATGATCGCCACTAAAATTATCTTGCCCACCAATAAAAGTAATGATGGCATAGTTGACACTTTTCAAACCCAGTTCCCCCATTACTTCAAAGCCTTCAATCTTGGAATTATTCAAGGACACCACCTGATAGGTTACCGCTCCAGTTCCTTCTGTCAGGACATTTTGCTTAAGGCGCATGTTATTTTCTTGCAGTATATGGAGAAGCTTTAATTATTTTTGAAAGTGTCTTTTCAATCCAACTATCTAAAAATTGAATAACAACTTGTTTTAACATTGTAAAAACAACCATTATACGCAAAATGAGTACAAATTTAATTAGATCACTATTTCCAAAAACTAAGACAAAAATACTATCCACAATATTACTTGATCCTGATCATTGGTGATATATGAGTGACCTGGCTAAACACCTAGAGCTCACTGTCTCATCTTTGCAACGTAAAATGCTCTCATTAAAAACATCTGGAATATTGGAAAATAAACGAGATGGAAATCGAGTCTATTATCGGGCGAATCTCCATTGTCCCATTTTTAAAGAACTCCAAAGCATTTTTATCAAAACATATGGCATACGAGATTTATTGTTTAAATTCCTTTTCAAACATCAAAAAAATATTTTATTTGCTTTTGTCTATGGATCAATGGCTCGAGGCGAAGAAGTTGCTGAAAGCGATGTGGACTTAATGATAATTGGAGATGTTGCCTTGTCTGATTTTAGTAAAAAACTTAATACACTTGAAGAAAAACTTCGCCGAGAAGTTAATCCCACCATCTTTCCTTCTAACGATTTTAAAAATAAACTTAAGAATAATCATTTTATAAAAGAAGTTGTAAGTCGGGAGAAAATATTTATAATTGGTACAAATGAAAAGTTTGAACAGTTTATTAATTAACAAAAATCTAGAAAAACACACCAGAATATCAGGGTATTGGAATTGGGCGTTTTTTTATAAAAGAGTTAATTAAAGAAGCTTCTACACTAGGAGTTCCTGTAAAAACCGGAACACATCTTAAAAATAAAGCTATTGAATTATACAAGTCTCTTGGATTTAAAATCGTTGGGCAAGATAAAACTCATTTTCATTTGGAATACCCATAAACTTGTCGTGCTTTTTAAATCAACATTCAAAACCGAACAAACTGTTGGACAGCGTTCAAACTCTACGTTTTTTAAATTAATCTTCATCATGATTCTTCTCATAATTGTTCACAAGTTTAAAGTTTTTTCAAATTTTTTGCCATATATCTTCAACCAACCAATCTACCGCATTTAACACTTCAACTCCTTCGGCATTTTGAAATTTCTTGTCAAGATTCCTTACCAGCTGAATTTTTCTAGCTTTGGGAAGGAAATTGGAAAAAAATCGAAAATGTTTAGAAACCACGCTGTCAGATAGTTTTACCTCGCACATGAGGCTTGAATGGTCTTCCACTTCGACGTAAAAATCCATTTCTGGCCCGTTTCTACTCCGAAGAAAGTATAAACTCCCTCGACACCCCTGTGTACTCTCCAATCTTGCAATTTCAGTTTTTAATTTCAGAGCAACAACATTCTCAAGCTTTTGTCCTTCATTTCCACGAATTCTTCCAACATCATAAAAATAATATTTCCCTTCTTTAAGCACTGACCGAGTGATTTTTTTACTGTAAGGGATTACTCTAAATATTACATATAAACGCTCTAGTAATAACAACCAGCGTTTAATAGTCTTCGCATCTTTTTCTAAATCTCTCGCCAAATTTAAATAGGAAATAGTTGACCCCACTCTTTCTTCTAAAATTTGAATGAGCAGTCGTATTGGTTCAATGTCCCTAACTTGCTCTTGGCCTAAAAGATCTTGTTTTAGGATTATATCCAGATGATTATTCCTCCATTTCTTATAAAAGGCATCATCGTTTTCCAAAAATGGCTCAGGAAAAGAACCCATTTTTAACATCCGCTTATAAATTACCTCTGCAGAGAATTTTTGTTTTAGTTCGTTAGGAGAAAAGGGCAAAAGCGTATATGTAAAATGTCTACCCGCCAACGAGTCTCCCATCTGCTTGATAATATCCATTTTTGAACTTCCCGTTATAATCTTTTTTTGTGCCACTCCCTCTGTATCGTAAAGACCCTTAAGCCATCTTTTCCATAGAGGCATTTTATGAATTTCATCAAAGATAACCAGTTCAGCAGAACGATCCCACTCCTTTTTTTTGATTTTTATACGATCTTCGTCATTGTCATAATTCAAATATTCGGCATTTTTACTAAGATGCCTAGCAAGAGTGGTTTTCCCGCACTGGCGAGGCCCTCCGAGTAAAATGATTTTTTTATCTAGGTCTTTTTTTAAAATTGACTGGATTTCTCTTTCTATAAACATAGAAGTCATTTTAGGAGTCTATTCCCTTTTTGTCTAGTCAATTATGGAATAGACTCCGGATTTGACTATTGCTTTATTTTATTACCCGTTAGATAGAAAAACACATTAGTTTTCGTTAACTTGTTAAATACCTTGAAATAACCAGCCTAAAATTCCTGCCTTTTTGAAGCAGCACTCACTCCCGGTGGTGTCCAGTATTTAATTACTGAACTTGTCGTTCGAGCAGCCACGGAATCAGGGTAAGAATCAAAAAGCAAAGTACTTAAATTTAGTCCAACACCGTAGGAAACATATCGTCTTCTAATATTATCATTTTTATCTTCTGGTGTTAAATCTGGTTCATATCCTCTTGTATAAAAGCCCAAGTCCAAACTTAAATATCTACTCCAGCTATGCTCTCGTAAATAAGGCACCCCTGCGGTTTTAAACGATAAATAAATTTTTTGCCCACTGTAATCGCTGGTAACATCAGTTTTCTCCTGATTTCTGGAATCACAATACTCATGACTAGGCCACCATTCGAACCTCAAACCGACCAACTCATCCAGATATGGATATTCATCTACGACCCAAGCAAACAATATACCCAAGGAATCCATTAATAAATCCTCGGTTGAGAATTTGTATTTGCTAAAACCATCTCCCACTTCAAGTGCAACCCCAATAAATCCTGCCGTATATAATCCATACCTTTGGGCAGTTTTCATATCGTGACCAGCTTGTAGGGCAAGCCAAGTCGCCAGTCTTTTTTCCATATAAAGACTGGTCATATGACCAACTTTATCAGCTCCTCCTGAATATGAATTTTTATCAAACCAATCCTCGTTACCAAAACCAAATTTAATACCATTTTTTCCCCAATCCCACGCAGAAGACCCAAAAGTCACCACTACGGTCGGAACAGCCACCATAAAAGCTTTGGTCCAGGTATCTCTTTGCTGGCTACTTAATCCAAATGCTGAATAAAAATGGTTCTTGAAAACGGGTGTTTCACTATCATCCAAACTGTAAACGTATTTATCATGAGAATATTTTTCAATTTTTTCCTTGGTTATAATTGCCACAAATTTTGGCCCTAAATGGATTTGACAATATTTTCTCTGCCACCAAGCGATTCCGATTTAAAGTCGCTGATACTTCACCTATTGATACGTCCTCTTTAAAATGAATCCATTTGCAACCTACTGCGCTTGCAAGTGAAATTCTCGAATAAAACATTACTAAGATCACATAAATAACTATTTTCAATAAGACCACCTAGTATCCAAACGACATCGTCATGCCAATTAGATTGTTTTGTTTAAAAAATCCCATATTAAAATTGTGTTCAAAAATCCACTGATAAAGCGGATGATTTTTATCATATCCGGAGACTATTCGCACTCCCTCTGATGCCAAGAATGTCATGAGCCCAGAGGCAATGACATCTGAAGCATAGTGTTTTTCAGAATGAACTCTTTGAAAGGCCGTAAGTCCCGCTAGAAGTAATGGCGGAACCGCCGCGATTGGTCCATAAAACTGAAAAGCCTTAAATCCAAGTGCAGAGAACCCAATCACATGTCCTGAGGGGAAAGATGATTTACCCCTAAATGCTTCTTCCCAGAAACTTAAACTTTTTTCATCCGGACGCTGATGAACTGGCACGGCACTAATAACCAGTGACTCCATCAAAGCAATCCCCAGGGTCGCCGTGTATTCCTGGGTGAAACGTAACAATTTTTCATCTTCTCTATATCTTGCAATCGAATAAAAAATAGCTGGCACGAGTGGCGTATTGAATACAATTGCTGCATCACTAATGATGTTGAGAAATTTTTCATTTTTGTCGTTAATAACTGCTTTTTGTGAAATTCTTTCATCATTATGAATAAAATACCCTACCATAACTGCAGTAACCCCCCACATTATCAAGTTTGGTGTCGTAGAAAATTGTTTGTAACTTCCGGTGGTCATAAATTTTCCGGTGGTCAACAAATCATCTCCCAGACTGTGCTGAAATTCCTTGTCGGTGTTATTTAAATCTTGAAGGTTCAGATCTTTACCAAAACTTGTGGTTACAACATTTAATGACAACAAAATCACCACTACAAAAATATAATATATGCGGTCTGTGTTTGATTGGAAGCTTAAATTATTCATAATTTTTAATAGTAGTTTCATTTATTATAATATAAGCATAAACTATTAAAAACAAAACTATTTGAGTTGCTCTGGTCGATTTCTATGGCACTTCAAACACTCAAAATTTACCTGAATTTTACCAAATCTTCACAATCTCCGCTTCCTGAATCACCATCGGATCAGTGTCTTTGCAACCATAAGCTTCTTTAAAACCTGCTTGGTGCTTCATCTGCTCATTAGTTCTGGCATATCCGAGTGAATGGGGATCGGTTTTAATTCTAAGCTCTGCAAAGTCTGGTTTTTGAACCTCACACCAAAGTCTGGCATATTGTAAAAAAAATTTTTGTTTTAGCTCTCTGGATTTGCTTCGGTCTTCCCCAAAAGCCGCTCTATGGGCAATACTTAAACCAACCAAATCTCCTATGTTTTCTCCCAATGTAAATTTCCCGTTGTGGCCAATTTTATCAAATTGAGTAATTAGATAAGCTGACCTTTGATCAAATATTTTCTTATCTTCTTCACTCATCCAAGACTTAAGTATTCCATCCGCATTAAATGTATTTCCGTTGTTATCAATCGAATGTCCAAGTTCATGAGCAATAACAGCGCCAATTGCTGCTATGTTGACTTCTTCTGGTTCATTTGCATCATAAAAGGGATATTGTAAAATTCCCATCGGAAAAACAATTTTATTATAAGCAGGATCATAATACGCATTTATAGTAAGCGGCCCCATGTCCCAACGCTTTGAACTGACATTGCCTTTTAATTCATTTAGCTCCTTATTCATTAAAAGTTTTGCAAGTTTTCTGGAGTTTGCATATGGCTTATCAATTGAATAATTCGTTCTAGGATTAAAGTTCCACTCTTCATTGTTACTTGGACTTACCAGTTGAAATTTCATTTCAGCAATTTTTCTTATAGCTTCTTTTTGGGCTGCTTTTGTAAGCCATGAATTTTTGTTAAGTTGATCAACCAAAGTTTTTCTAATTTTTTCAACCGATTTAACAAACTTCTTTTTAGGAAAATTTGGAAATAATTTGGGCATTAAAATATAATCTAATTCTTTATCAAAATTTTTCATAACCAATTTAGTACAACGTTCTTGCCTAGTAGGCCGAAGATTTGGTCCGCCAAGATTTTTTTTATTAAAATCAAATTTTTTTTGAAAAAAATCAGGAAAAGCATCGTCCATATACTGTTTCAATTGGAAATATAAGAAAACACTTTTTAATTCATCGAGCGGAACCGTTTTAAGTTTATCATCTAAAAACTTCATTACCTCGACACCAATAATATTTCGAATATGTGTCTCTTTTGGAATCTTTTTGAGAAATCCTTCCAGTTTAAGATTCGGGTAGTTCTTGATTAATTCCCCCCTGGAAATTGCAGTTCGAGAAAAAACTCTATCATTAATTTCCTCGGGTGTTGGATAAAAATTTGATAAGTTTTTTTCAAATTCATAAACTGTCTTTGCCCGTTCTCTTGGATTAGACATTTCAATAGTTTTAAAAAATTCTTCCATTAACCCGATTAAATCTTTTGAGAGCTCCACTTTTTCATAATATGTTCTTTCTGGAAGTGAAAGGAGTTTTGTATCAAATAATAAATCTTTTTTAAGCGGATTATCCTGATTTGATAACCCCGCATCAAATCGAACAAAACTAGTAAAGGGTTCAGTTATATTATCTCTCACTAAATTTATAAACTGCTCTCTGGTGGATATATTTGCTAATAAATGAACGGTTTTTTTAACCATTTCCTTTTCTTCATTTTTTTGCCCCTCCACATTCATACAAGCCATATAGATAGTTTTTATTTCGTTTTCGATTTTAGATTCTGGTTTTATACCAGATAAACTTTCAAAATATTTTTTCTTATAATTCAATAGTCGCTCCTCTGCGTCATCAAATGAAAAGATATGTATAGAGCGATCCTCTCTAAGTTTGAAGCTATCAATTACTTTCGAGCAGGCATATTCGTAAAAATTCTCACAAGGATTAATTTTGTCGTTAACAGGAAACTCTCGTTTGGCGGGAATTTCTGAAGACCTGTTATCCACAACCGGAGCTTTAGCTTCTTTGGATTTAAACCATGAAGAACAGCCAAACCCAAGTAATAATAAACTTACTAAAATACAAATCTTTTTCATAAGGTATTCCTTGAAAAAATTATAGGCTAAAAATTAAAAAATTATTACAAACCGCCCTTAAGATTCATAAGCACCAGCTTGGTAACCGCCTTAAGGGTTTCAAAAACACCAGTACCCTTGATGGCAACTGCTTCAAAAGAAGTGAAATTGTGTTTATTAAGCTGCTTTTCCATATCCTTGACAGAGGAAGTATTGGGTAAATCCCTTTTGTTCCACTGAATCACGATTGGTAATTTGGTTATATCGTAACCTTGTGCTTTCAAATTAGTTTCCAAATCTTTAAGACTCTCAATATTGCTTTCCATTTTTTCCAGCTGCGAATCAGCCACAAAAATAATCCCATCAACACCTCGAAGAATCAATCTTCTTGACGCTTCGTAAAAAACCTGGCCAGGTACAGTGTAGAGATGAAATCTGGTTCGATATCCCCTGATTTCTCCTAGATCCAGAGGTAGAAAATCAAAAAAGAGGGTTCTTTCGTTTTCCGTATTGAGGGAAATGATACTCCCCTTGGATTCACCACTGGTTTTTTGGTAAACAAATTGTAAATTAGTGGTTTTTCCACCCAGCCCTGGCCCATAATATACAATTTTGCAGTTAATTTCCTTAGTATGATAATTTACAAAAGACATTGTTAATTCCCTGAAAAAGCAAAAATATTGTCAATTTCTTCATCTGTAATATTTGTAAAAAGCGTTCCATCTTCTTTTTTAATATTTTCTTTGTGGTATTTGTTCCAATAGTCAGTGACTTTAAAGGCTAGTTGCCTGAGTTTCATTTTTAACTGTCCAAGATTTAATACGTCCTTGTAAAAAAGCCCAAGATACATTTTTTCCTCACCCACACAAACCGGCACCACATAAATTCCCGAGGACGTAGAATCAAAACTTAATCGGTAATCCATCTCCGACTCATTATTTGATAAATACTTGCTGATAGCTAGGGCTGCCTGCCACATACCCGCCGTCAATGCCCCCAAGGCCAGATGATCCATGGATTCATTGGAAGTGGTAAAAGCAAAGACCGGCATACCATCTTGTCTGCACACAATGGTTAAATGTTTATCAAGTCCTGCTTCTTGAATATCCGCTTTCAAATAGTAGGAAATGGTGTCAACTAGATTCGTTGAAGTCATATGCTTTTCCAATCACAACCTTTGTTTGTTTTCCAATGCCTTGGAAATTGTCATGCCATCCAAATATTCCAAACTTCCACCAATGGGTATTCCAAATCCGATTCTTTCCACCAAAACGTCCTCGGAAACAATTTTTTTAATATAGGCACATGTGGCATCACCCTCCACTGAAGGGTTAATGGCCAAAATAATCTCATTAATATCTTCATTTTTAATTCTATCCAATAATTTATATATTTCCAACTCATCGGGCCCCACCCCCATGAGCGGATTTAAAACGCCACCTAAAATATGATAAAGACCAAAGAACTGGCCACTTCTTTCAATGGCCAGCATATCCATGTCATTTTCAATTACACACATTAATTTTGAATGAGCCCTCTTGGGATTGGCACAAATGGAACAAATCTTGTCGTCAGTAAACGCCCGACATTTATCA
>Ga0208375_1004478_pt1 | contig 10981 bp, 10 predicted proteins | sample RifOxyD1_FD_184038 | JGI IMG/M metagenome (GOLD analysis project Ga0208375, IMG submission 184038) | Soil microbial communities from Rifle, Colorado - Rifle Oxygen_injection D1 (SPAdes) | ecosystem: Environmental > Terrestrial > Deep subsurface > Rock core/Sediment | place: Rifle, Colorado... | reverse complement strand
ATCCATTTTACAATTCATTAAAAGCATAAAGCAACGACAGATCTAAACTTTAAAAATTTCGGATATTAATTAATTTATTTTTATTCTATTGGCTTGGTCCAACTGCCCATATCTCCTACAACTTGTTTAATAATTTTTTCTCCGGTTTTTGGATCTATTTCAGTACTGATCAAGTAATAATGGTCATTCATGGCGTATACCAAAATACCGGTTAAAGCATTGATATCTTTAAATCCAAAATATTTTTGTGCTTCATCAGACGTGATTTCCTGCATACTGCGTTGTACACCTGCTGAAACAGCAATCAGTATTTCTTTAGAATTTATTTCAACGCCTTTTTCAACTAAATCGCTTTTTATCATTTCTAAAGTTGCCTTGCAGCTGATAAAAGAAGCCATGCAGTCATCAAAAAAGACTAACTTTTTAGCCTTAGATAAATCCGGATTATTTTCATCAAAAATAGTACCAACCATCAACCCACCGTCTTTTTTCTGGATTCTGGACATCCGGTATCCAAACCATTGGATATTTTCTCCGGTTAATATTTTTTCTGCTATTTCTTTTACAAATTTTCCGCCATTTTTAGGAGCTAAAATTGCCGTTTCATCATCACCAATTTTTTCTTTTAGTGCATAAGCAATTTTTTGGTATATTTGTTTTAAATTGTTCCGGTATTCCTTACGATCTTGGGGGTTGTCAGGGTTTTTGGCAGGATCATTGGCAATTTCTGTGATTTTGCTCATTTGAGATATCACATCAGGATCTCTTAAACCTAATATTGTCAGATGCGGTTGGTTGGATATTATTCTTTCATTAACTGGTACAGGTTCTTGTAAATGTTTGAGGGTAAGACCAAAATCTACCACCATGTCAAATTCCATATCTTTTTGTTCACTGTCTGGTGGTAAAATATCAGGATTAAGTTTAAGTTTTCCATTTGGTTGGAGAATTACTGTGGGTATTTCATTGGGTCGCTCAAGTAAATTTTTTGCTGTAAAAATATTTGGTTTATCCATGATTTTTTCTGGTGACATTTTTTGTCTCTCTTTCTGCCAAGTTTTGGCATGATCCACCTAGGCAAAAGCGTCGGTGGATTGATCGACTGGTAAATTCGTCGTTAAACTCCTCATTAACCAGTCATCAAAAAAAAAGAACCGATTAGGTTCTTTTATAAATTTATATAAATTACTTTAAACTTTTTATGAATAATGGTCATAATAATATTTTTTCCCTTTGATGAATTTACAAAAATGATGAAACATTGTCAAGGAGTAGTTTAAAAATCAGATTCAAGAATCAGGACATTTTGAAGATGTTGCGGAGAAGCAGGAGATTGACAGTTAATACTAAAATATTTACTCCTATCACAATCCCTAATGCTTTACTTAAAATAGTTAAGAAATCGGTGATGATTCCCAGAATTTGACCGGTTAAATTGATTCTAATGCCCACAATATATAAAGCTACGGCAATCAATATAAATATAAACGGCAAATACCACACATCTTTCATATCAGATTGGGAAGAGAACATATTACTGGAAACTGCGAATAAAAAGTATCCAATTAAAACAGTTAGACCGACCTTGTGCCACGTTAGTACCATTTGCGGATAAAAGTGCTGCCATAACCAGATTAAAAGTATCAAAACCAAAAGTCCGGACATTGTTGGTGCAATACCGATTATAAATTTACGGAAAGGATCGGTTGAAGCAATTTCTACAGATCCCATGCCGATTTCTTCCTGATGATTTTCCAGATGCTTTATTTTTGGGGAAAAAGAAATTTCTCCAGTTGGTACACGTAAAATTTCAGCAGATAATAAATGCGAAAATTCGTGCACTACTGTTCCGGGTAATAATATAAACGTCAGAATACCTGATGCGATGTATTTGTTTTTAAAAATTACCCAGAATAGGCGAAATAGGGCATTAGATAAGCGGTTTGACAGTAAAAATAATATTAAGAGTTCGATGAGGATGATGACAATTAACATAATTTCTAATGTCAAATTTCTAATTACTAATCAAATCCCAATTATTAAATTTCTAAAAATTAGACATTTAGAAATTGATTAGAAATTAGTAATTAGGTTAATTAGTTATTCGATTTCTCCATTATATCACCTACAAAATATGATAAAATGACACGTATGTGTCATCCTGAACCAAGTCTGACTTGGTGAAGGATCTTCTAAGCCCAGGTAGTTCAGTGGTAGAACGTCTACTTGGTAAGTAGATGGTCGCGAGTCCGATTCTCGCTCTGGGCTCTGGTTCGGCAGGCTAACCATTTATTTAAAATACTAAAAAAGTTCGACTTGTCCTTTTGAAGTCCCGCAAGGACGAAGGAGGATTCCCCCTTGGGCTCCAAAATCCTCAATTTCATATTTGACAAACTTTGCCAAAGTTTGCTAATATATCTCTATATGAGCACAGTCAATATTTCCCTTCCCAAAGAACAGGTTTCTATTATCGACAAATTTGTCGTAAGCTTTGGTTTTGCCAATAGAAGTGAATTTTTTAGGTCTTTAATTAGGTTGGTTACTCGCGATCCTAAACTGGTCAAATCGGCTGCAACTTTTCCTTGGGTATCACCACCTAAAAGTTCTGTTAAAGAAATCATGGCTGATTTTAAAAAAGTAGGTAAATATTCTCCGGAATTTTTAAAAGATTTAGAAGAAGGATTGAGAGACTCTCAATATTTTAAAAAGTAATATGCCACTAATCCTGCCAATTGGGAAAAAAATTCATAAACAGATTAAGAAATATTCTCTTCAAAAAAAATTTGATAAACAAACCAAATTATTGATTTTAAACCCAAATCACTCGAGTTTAAATTTGGAAATTTTAGAACCAAAACATAGATGTGTGTATAGTTTTAGATTAGATCGTAAATTCCGTGCATTATGCTTATTTGACATACAAAAGCAAACAATTGAAATAATCAAAATTACTGTTCATTATCAATGATTTTTCTTCAATAACAGCCACAAAAAGGGAATAAAAAGCAGATTAAAGATTAAAGATTTACGATTAATGAATAAATATATGAACGGAAGAGTCAGAAGCCCAACCCCCAGAAATTCCGATCAGATTAATATGATTATATATTTGCTATAGGTCTAATTAATCGTTATAATACGTTATTAATTACATATGAGATTTTTAGAAAGACCTGAACAGGGAACATATTTGAACAACAAAAAATTTAGATTATTCGGCAGAGGTTTAGAGGGTAAGGTAAAATATCAATTTGCTGCTGATCAAATCAGTCATATACCAACCGTAGACGTAATAGGTGATTTTGGATGTGGTAATGGTGAATCTACTGAATTCTTGCAAAAATATTTACAATCAAATTTTAATTTAAATCCTTTTATGCTAGCTGCTGATATTTCTGGAAACGATATTAAAGTTGCAGCACAGAGAAGAATGAAAAATGTGAGATTTTTTACTCAAGATTTATCCGAGCCGATTGCCTTACAATCAAATACGCATTTGGATGGAGCAGTTTTCATTGAGGTTGTGGAGCATATAAAGCCGCCTGATTTAGCTAAAAAAGCAATAGCACATATTGCTGAAGTTTTGGATCCAAATCATGGAATTATGATTGTTTCTAGTCCTAATAGAACATGTTTGTCAAAAGACAGATACAGATCTTATAATCAATTTCATGCACAGGAATTTAATCAACAGGAATTTTCTGAAATATTAACTGAAGCTGGATTGAAAATAGAACAAACATTCGGTCAGATACAAATACCAAATTCAGTCAATCAAACTCTTGATATTGTGCGAATGTTAGCTAACAAAATACCTTCAAAAAGGCAGCAATTTGGACTATTGATGAGTTTATTAATCAGATTAGTCCAACCAAGTTATGACATACTGCCTTTGAAAGACGGTTATCAACCAAAATATTTCGTAGCTGTTTGCACGAAAAAATAAGCAACTATTTTTTTGATTTGATTAAAACAAACAATAAAGGCACTGCTATTAAAGCAAAACCAACAAATTCCAGCAGTTGTGGCCAGAAGACGATGTAGACGGTAAGATTGTCAGACGGTAAGACGGTAAGATTATTTGTCTTATTGTCTTCCTGTCTTAATATCTTATCGTCTAATACCCACGCATTTGCCCAATTATTCACCAAAACATGATCCAATTTCCTGCCAAAAAGAAATGGAAAATAGCGGGCTAATTGATTATTTGATGGAATTTCATAGGCAAACCAACCATCATTATAACTCTGATTAAGTATTAGAACTTGGTTGTTTTTTTGTTCTAATTGTAAATTATTCATTAGCAATTCTACATTGACTTCATATTCAGCCGGGTCAGGATGATTTACAGAATTTAATTGAAAATTGCTAGTTGTTAATTGATGATTAAAACTATGAATAAATTTAATTTCTTTCAAAAAGTTATAAGGTATTTGGTAAATATTAATTAGCTTAATATCATTCTCCGCATTATTGTTTCCGATTCCATCATTAATTACATAAAAGGTATATCCCAGATAATCTGATGCTAAGGGCGGAACGATAAAATAATCTGTTTGCCAATTGTTGCCCTGATGTAAAAATGTTTCTAATTCGATATGTTTGGCAGTATTATTAATCAGAGACATTCTAAGAGGTAAGCCTGTAATATTTCTTGAAGTGACAGAAATTAAATAAGCATCTCTCAGCAGCAAATTCGGTATACCAAATGACAGACAATTTCTTTGATCTTTGGCTGAAAGGTTTAGATAAGTACTATTTTGGTCTGTAATTTTCTGGTTGTTAGCAATACCTGTTTTAAAAGGATTGCAGGTATTATTCACAAAATTTGAATTTAACACATCGACATTGTCACTGGTATAAACAAGTGCATTATTATCTAATTGCATTTCCAGATAATTATCTTTTTTAATAAGTTTTGCACTGTCTGAAGCTATTTCATCAGGTATTTGCTCTGTAAACTGTGTTGGCAGTTTTGCAGATTTGATAACAATTTGATGATTTATTTCTGTAACTCCCAAAACCTCATCACGTAATGTTCTTTTGGAGAATAATGATCTAAATGGATAAAAAATATCACTATTGATAGATGAAATATAATCACCAAAGTCAATATATGTCTGATCAATATCCAGCCATTTTTTATCCGGTGCAACTAAAGGTAAATTTGAATTTATTGAAATATAAGCCTCAGAATTAGGATTTTTGATCTGATAAACAGATAAATTTCCAAAAAACCCAATTTGAGCGATATCTGGATTTTTACTGATTAATTTTCGGATTTCGTCATTATATAAAGCTTGTTGGTTACCTGAAGAGATGAGATATTCATCTAAAATTATATAACTGACATCATATTTGGCCAGTATTTGACGGAATAATACCGGATTTTTTTGATAAATACTTTGAGATAATTGCCAATAATAACTTTCATTATTATTGCTCCAGGGATCAAAAGCTCTATCTAAAAGAGATTGATTTAATCCATACCACAAAAATCCGCTACCTGTATATCCATATTGATAGTGTTTCCATGACCAAAACTCCGGTTGGGGTAAAATTGCCACTCGAGCATGGGGATTTTCATCAAGCATGAAATTGAACACATTCAGATAACTTTTCGGTAATTGAACTTTCAACTGTTGATAAAAGAAATTACCTTGAAAAGCAGGTATGGAAAAAGTAGAAATTATGAGCAAGGAAACTAAATAACTAACGGCTTTTTTCTTAAAAATTTTAGTTAGTTCCAGTATTCCATTTACCAGAAAAATACTATACGCAAATACAAATAACAAGCTAAATTTTGTAAAACTAAAGCGAAAAATCTCACTGAAAAAAGGAACATATTTCCGTAAAAAGGCAATCAACTCTTTTAGTATGGGAATATTAGTTCCCAACATGACTAAACCAATAATAAAAATACATAAAAATGGTAGTAAATAAGTGTTATTTTTAAATTTAATCAGGCCAAACAGGGTAATTAAAGATAATAAAATTGCCAATCCGGTAATTAATGGCTGATACAGAAAATTCCTCCAGGGAAGCATAATTAGTTGTGATATACCTTGAGAATTTAGATCAATATAATCTAAGCTAAATCCACGCAGTAGTAAAATATTTTTTATATCTCCAAATGCCTGATTACGCATAAATATTTCCTGAGAAGACATTTGATTTATATTGGCGGATTGGATGATTGGCGCATTTTGCGGAATACCATAAATATAGGGGATTAACCAGAAAGCGTTGATACATAAAAAACTGAAAATAACAGTTAAAACTTTTCTTACATCAGAACGACTATGATTTTTTATAACAAAAGTTATCAAAATAGGTAAAATTACACATAAAGTTGACAGAAATAAAGTGGTGATGAAGTATTGGGGAGTTGTGATTAAGACAATCAGTAAAAACCAAATAAAATTTCTTTGATTACTTTTTTGTAAATAATTTAATAAAGTCAAAGTCAGCCATGGTAAAGCCATAAAATGCACTGAAAAAGATTCCAGTGGTGTATAAAACATTTGGATGGTTGCTGGATTAAAAAGATAAAAAACCGATGCCAGTAACGAAATGATTTTATTGTTCGATCCGCCAGCTGGCGGAGAGAACTTCTCATCCCTTCGGGGATTCGAAGAATAAATATGTCTAACCAAAAAATACATGCCTAAACCTCCTAAAAAATGCATTAAGAGATTAAATACATACCGTAAGATGTTAGTAGGTAAAACTACAGATATCAACCATAGAAATAGAGTATGGATAGTTAAAGCAATATGTGACATGCCGTCATAAAGACCTAAGCCTCGGTGTTCCTGCCAGACTCCAAAAATATTCCTGATTAAATTGGCTTTGAAATTAAATTCTGGCATCACATTATCCCAACCCATGAGAAAAGTACCGGGGATATAATTTGTGAAAAATAGGGCAATTTCAATGATTAGTAAAGTAATTATTGGCCAAAATTTTAGAATTTTACTTGCTTTTTGACGTGGGCTAGATTTGTTGTTGTGTTGCATATTTTAAAATAGCATGGTTAAGGCATACTTAACGCGGTTAAATAAAGTATTATTTTGGGACATAATTGAGGGATTATTATTCATTTGTGTGCGCATACCTCTAATAAATAAATATATAGGTAAGAGCAATTTTCCAGGGATGAACGATACGATGATAACTTGAATTAGAAGTAATGGATATACATAAAATGGCATTTGATATTTAAACTCTTTGACAGCCGCCAGTCTAATTTTTATAGTATTAAAAAATTTAGCTTTTAAATTTACTAAAGAACTATTTTTTCCATGAATTCTGTATGAGAGTAAATTTTCAGGTAAGTTGGCAAATTTACCGTAATTTAATAACTGAAAAAACGTAAAATAATCACTATTAACACCAAAATTGGTTAAATACAGTTTTTGTGGGTTCGGTAACATTGATTTGCGGATCATGCATGAAGGATGGACAATTGGATTGATAAGTGACATTTGTTGATAAATTTCTTCATGGGTTAAACCGTATTTTTTATAACCTGTAAGGTTATCATTTTGATCAATAATTTCCGCATTTGACCCAACTAAAATGACATTTGGATTTTGATGTAAAAATTTAACCTGTTTTTCCAGCCTCTCAAAATGAGCAATATCATCAGAATCCATGGGAGCTAAATATTTTCCTTTAGCACGTTGAATGACAGTATTTGCTGCAGCAAAAGCTCCTAAATTTCGTTTGGTTTTAAATAACCTGATTTTAGCTGGATATTGTTTTTTAAATTCTTGCATAACTGTCCGGGTGGAATCAGATGAAGCATCATCAATTATCAAAAGTTCCCAATTTTTATATGTTTGATTTACGATGCTGTTTATGGCTTTAACCATAAAAACAGATCCGTTTCGAACAGGCATAATTACCGAAACTAAGTCTTGATTTTGATGAGTAATTTTCATGTTTATAGATAAAAAATAGCAGGTCAAACAGCACACTGTTTGACCTGCTTAATTTAATACAAATCTAATTTTAATATACTCTTGGACTTACAAAATCCGGTTCCTGAATACCTATTTCAGGTTTTGCAGGTCTTTGGGCTCTGATAATCCTGTTTAACAATACTTTTTCTTTCTCTCCCCATTGTTTCTCAAACAATCCTAGATCACCCAAATAAACCACTTTTTGATGCTTTCTGGCAGTATTGGTTGCATGTTTTCTGGCCATGGCATCCAAAGCTTTATCACCGCCATATTTTGACATTTGGTAAACATCAAATCTGTCTCCGCCAAGCGCTTTATTTATTTGTACTGTTTCCAGGTCAGTTCTTTTGACAAAAACTACTCTGGTTTCTTCAACAATTCCATTTTTAGGCATATGTACGACCAATGCGCCGGTTGGAATATCGCCTTGAAAATCCAATCCTGCAATTGTATCTACATCTGGTCCTAATGTACCTAAATCAATATTTTGTAAAACAGGTTTATCTATAATTACAGTTTCAGTTGTCTGTTTCGTTCGGGACATGTCAATATTGTCAACAGTTCTAGTTGTCTCAGTTTCAATTATTCCTCTTGGGAATGTTTGATATTTTCCATTTCCCCATGGAAGATTTGTTTCAGCATTTACCAAATGTTCTGGAATAAAAGCTGTTCCTAGCGCTAATAATCCGCCTTTTATTACGTTTCTTCTCGTTAATAATCCTTCTCCTAATTTGCCTGCCATATTTTTTTCTCCTCTTTAAGAAACAGTAAACTCATCAAATTCATTAACTGTTTCTAAAAAAATTTATAATATTTTAATAATTTACTACTTGTCATCCTGAGTTTTACGTCATCCTGAACTTGTTTCAGGATCTAGTTTTAAAAACGAGATGTTGAAATAAATTCAACATGACATTAAAATTTCAGAATGACACTTTTTTTATCAATTTAAATTTACCTACCTAAATTGAAGGCCTGCCACCCTCACATAGATAGGCAAATTTCAATTGACAAAAGTATATACTGATTGAACATTATTGATGTAATTTGTCTTACTTGACTAAAATCCTTAAACAAGTTGTAAAATCAAAAGTCCTATGACCAAAGATTTTTGCGATATTTGTAAAATAGATGTTACTGATAAAGAAACAGCTGTTAGAGTTAGATCTTTTTATGGTTACGAACCGTGTCTTTATTGTTTTAAATGTTTTCAAAATAAGAAAAACTGGCCAATAATCCACAAATTCAAATTTAGCGATGATTGACATCTAAAAATATTAAATCTAATATAAACATATGATTACAGATAAAGACATTATTAAGTTAAAACAAGTCTTTTCAACTAAAGACGATTTAGAAATGCAATTAAGTCCAATTAAAAAAGACTTAAAAACTATCAAAAAAGACATAAAGCAAATAAAACAAGATGTTAAATCGACACTTAAATACGTTGATCAACAAGATAAGACATTAAGATTTCGTACCAAACGTATCGAAAAACATCTTCATCTACCTGAAATTCCTTATATTACAACTTAATCCTATTAACTTTTCAAAGAGCCAGAAATATTATTCTTCGAGTCCTGCTTTGCAGGACGAGAAGTTAACAATATTTAGTTCTCATCCACGACTTAGTCGGGATTCGAACAATAATTTAACTTCTTTTTTTCAAAAATAATCCCAAGCCTGTAAGTCCTGTTATAGCAAATGGGACTAATGGTAAAAAGTCTGTTGGTCCATTTACCGGTAAGGTGGTCACGCCTAATACTTTAGTTTGCACACAAATTGAAGCGCTGTCTTCATCAAATCTATCTTCAGCTCTGACTTGAACTGTGTTTTGTAAACCATTTTCACTGCCACAGAATAATGATTTTGAAGAATCAAAATTTCCTGCTGATTTTACTTTGGCTTTAAGTTGGATATCAATTGAAGTATTTCCTTCAAATCTATTCGCCAGCTCAAATTTAAGTCGGTTGTCTTCAAATTTGACGTTTTTAACCTTATTATTGTCTCCTTCAGCTATAGATATAGAAACCACTTTTTCCGGCATGATATCTTCAACAGTGACTTTGTCAAAGCCTTGACTGGATGAATTGGTAATTTTTAAGTTGTACAAAACTTCGCTGTCAGGTGAATAAGTAGCATCTCCTGATAGTAAATTTTCCACCCAATCACCAGTTATAGGATTACGGACGGTTTTATTGATAGTTACATCAGTAGGTGTGCAGGTAGTGGTGCCGTATTGGCCACCGGTTGTGGTACAGTTTTCGGCTTTTACAGCCTTAACCGTGACAAATAACGCAGATAACATAAATCCGAATAAAACAAACACTTTGATAGCTTTATTCATATTTTGATATGCCGATCTTATTTTTACTTATTATGATTATCGAGCACATATATGATATATATTGATACTTTTGTATGCTTATTGAATAAGTTTGGGAATAATAACATATGATGTCAAGTATGTCAAGTGTTATAGGTTACTTCGTAATTATCCAATAATCCAATATACAAATAATCCCCGCCTGCAGTTGCCTACTGCAACAGCAGTTGGCGGGCAGGCAATAAATACCAATAAATTGGTTTATTTTATATTTGTGGTGATTGGGTTATTGGGTTATTTCGGAAAATTTGCCATATACTTTTTCTTCGATCAAATCTGCGAAAAATAATAGCCGTTGATAAGATGAACCTGGTGGCCAACAAGTTTGCAAGATCAAGTTACGACTGTTACGCTGCGGCGTTAGATAAGATACGTCTTTTGCGGAAACTACCTTTGATTCGCGGATTGTGTAGGTATATCGGTTACCCAGGTAAAATATTACTACCAAATCATCAGGTTTAAGATTTTTAAGTAAATAAAATACCGCATTTAAATCTTTAACAAACCATTCATAATTAGTCGAATGTGAAAACAAATGCACTGTACCGTTTTCATTGGGATAATAAGATGTAACAGAATGGGCAACACCTTCTAACAATGCTTTATTATATCCGGGTGCTGATGC
>Ga0208375_1004477_pt1 | contig 10981 bp, 9 predicted proteins | sample RifOxyD1_FD_184038 | JGI IMG/M metagenome (GOLD analysis project Ga0208375, IMG submission 184038) | Soil microbial communities from Rifle, Colorado - Rifle Oxygen_injection D1 (SPAdes) | ecosystem: Environmental > Terrestrial > Deep subsurface > Rock core/Sediment | place: Rifle, Colorado... | reverse complement strand
TTGTAATTTGTATAGATCAAGTGGCCAAAACGCCCTAGCAAAATGAGAGTTAGAAAAACCATCAGATAAAAACTCTGCTTTTTGATGGTATTCCAAAATTTTATTTTTTCATTTTGAATTTCAATGCAATCAGACATGATGGAACTGAAAATTTCTTGAAAATTTTTTTTTACCTGATTCGGGGACAGTGGCTTTCTTTCAGTGATCTTGAAAACATGGGGGTTCGATAGCTCTGCAAAAAGATTTTTAAGATTACGAATATGAATAAAAATTTTTGCCTTGATAAAGGCATCCAGCGTACTGCTGCCGGTGATCTCCTCCATATATTGTAGTTTTTCCCCGAAGGTTTTGGAAAATGAATCCAATTCATCCAGAGAGAGGTTATTGATCAGTGGCAGTAATTCTTCTGCTGCCTGTTTGAGTTTTGGCCATTTATTCTCACTTAACCAACTATGGAACTTTACATACTCCTGGATAAACATTTGTTGGGTGTCTTGTTTCTTTTTTTCCAAAAATATACTTTGCTCGTTAAAGGAAAAATCCTTTCTTTGTAAATGATTCCAGAATTGATTGATAAATGGATAGCCTTTTTGATAGTAAGTCAAAACACCATCAATATTGTTGCGGGCACTGATTCTTTGCCCCCAAAAATTATATTTATTTTCCACTTCCAGTCTTTCCAATTTATAAGCGTAAAAACTGGCAAACAGGAGGCTTAAAATAATGCTCAAGTAAATGAGTTTGCTTAAAATATGATTGGATATTTTAAATGTGAAAATATTTTTTAAGATAGAAAAAATTTGAAACATACTATTATGTCTTAACATGCATCAAGAGTACCACCATATCTACTTGTAAACAAAATGAAAAAAAATCCCCCTTCACGGTGGTTACCCAAAGTCATACAAATATTCTCAGATAAGCAGAAATTGATGTAAGAATTTATCTTGTGAGATTTCCTTGATTGTTAGCGATTTATTCCGAAGAAAATAAAAACTGACTATATATTCAGGAGAACTCCTATGCAAAGAAACAAAACGGGTGTGATAGTATTATTTATTTTAATGTCGTTTAATATTGCAGCCCAATCCGATCTTGGCAAGGAGGGATTAAACTGGACCAGTCCCAACGGATATTTACATACCGAGGTTTTAGAAGGAACCAGATATGAGATCGGTCAAAGAGCCGCTGCGCTCTCTAATTTAAAATATGAAGAAACCATGATGTATCGAATGAACCAATATTACGATGACTATTTTTATAAAGCCACCAAATCTAATTTTTTAGGTGCACTTGCCAAGTATGTTTATGATGTGAGGGTTACTAATCGCATGATTAAAAACATTGACCCGGAAGATAAGGAGTTCTTGAGAGGAATGGCCGATTACTACGGGGTAAAACCCAAAGAGATTGAAAAAGCCTTTATTACCCCGGATGGATTGCATTCGATCGTCACCGATGGATTGAAAATTTTAAATTTTGCCAACCGTTTGACCAAAAAAGAAAAAAATTACCGCACCAAATTTCTTTCCAGAACGATTTCATGTTCCTCGTTTAGTGCGTATGGCGAGAAAACTGCCGATGGAAAGAGAATATTTGGTAGAAATCTTGATTATATTGGATTGGGGGTTTTTGACAGGGCCACAGCAGTTTATTTAATTAAACCTGTGGATGGTTATAAGTATATCGGTATCGGGCCCAAGGGATTACCCAATCCGGGGATTAGTGGTATGAATGAGCATGGCCTGGTTTTATCCACTCATTCCGTGTTTACCAAAAAATATAATATCTCCAAATCTGCTCCGGTCTTATCCATTAACAGGATAGTACTGGAAAAGGCAAAAACCATTGAAGAAGCTTTTGCCATCTATCAAAATAAACCGGTCTTTACCGGTTGGATGATTCATATCAGTGATCAACATCCTCTTACCAAGGAACCAAGAAGTGCGGTGATAGAACTCAACTCCGAAGGCAATACGATTGTGTGGTCGGAAAAAAATTATACGGTTTTATCAAATCATTATTTATCCGATGTGCAAAGAAAGCGTGAGCCCTATACCTATGAGGGAGTCCGTATTCATAATGAGGATCGCTATAAAAGACTGAAGCAGTTGGTGGAGGAAACCGATATTGATCTTAGGCGCTCAGTGGAAATATTAAGGGATTCATATTCACCCTATTCGAGTTCTGCGGTGGAGTTTAGTCCCAGCTCTATAATGGTTCCCAATCAGGTCAATAGCATTGTTTTCTATCCTGATTCACTCAAATTTTTTGTTTCAGAGGGCCCAGCCCCCACCAGTGTGCGAGGTTTTTATGAATTCAGCTTTGAACAATTGGAACGCAAACTTCCTCCCAAATATGTTCCCCATCTGGCTGCCGGTACCAGTGATGGCTTTGATTATTTCATTTCCGCTTATAACGAGCTTGGGCATAATGATGACTCCCTGGCAGCGGAGACATATCTGGAGAAGGCACACCAGCAGTCAATGGATTGCAGTTATGATTTGATTTATGGGGCCGTGCTTATCACCAATCAGAAGTTAGAAAAGGCACTGGACATATTAAAAACCGCTAGGGTCTGTTCACACTATAATCCCCAGCAGCTGGCGATTAGTAATTTTTTAATCGGACTGGTTCATCAATATTGGGGAAATATACTGGTTTCAGATGAGTATTATGAGTATGCACTCCTGCTTACTACTTCTGATGCTCTAAAAAAACAAATTGCTACTTTAATTAAACAACTCAAATTGGATTTTGAAGAGGTCAAGGATCTTGCCGATATTGATATTGAATATATGGATAGCATATGGTGATCAAGTTGTGGCTCCCTCTTTGGGTGTTTGTTTTATTTTCCTGTAAGGGATATGGTTTGGGAACTGCGGAAATTATTTTTGTCCGCGGTAAAGTGGAGATATGCTCAGCTTCCATGCAATTTGTCCAAGTTGCCAAAAAAGGCGATAGTATTTCTGCCAAGCAGGGTATAAGAACCTATGTTGATGGCCTGCTGATTCTTCAACTAGAAGATAGTAGTATCATAAAAATTGATCCGAATTCAGTGATCCTGGTGGAAACCCTAATTAAAAAAGATCACAATAAATTAAAAGGTCATTTCGGACTGCAAATAAATGCTGGCGCAGTTATCATTCATGCCCGTAAAAGCAATTATCCAAGAATAGATCGAAACCAACCCCTTTTTGAAGTTAGATATCTGGATACGGTGATTGAGCTAAATAAAGGTAAGCTGCTGGCAGGAGTTGATTTGACCAATAATAATTTGTGGGTGAGTGTCAAGGAAGGCCAGGCAAAAATTATAAATTTTGTTTGGGGCAAATACGTCGATCTTAAATTTGGATATAGTGTTTGGGTGGAACTTGGGCAGTTATTGTCAATGCCTGGTAAATACGCCTGGCCACTGCGGTTAAACTGGCAAATGAATCCTGAAAAAAATGCGAGACTTCAGTCAAATTTTTATGCTTTGGAGATCACCAGACAAGACGAGTGGAAAGATCACAAACAATCGTCACGTTCAGGGGAAAATAGTCGTTTTTCAACAATCTCAGCCAAGCGTATGAAAGAATTACACTATAAAAAAATCCAGACCGAAGAATTGTTTACCAAGTTTAATCAACAAACCAAACCTGAAAAAATATCCATATTGAGTGATGAGAAATCCTCTGACTCAAATAAAAAATTGCAATCCTCCAGACAACAGGGTATTTTAGATTTCAATTAAAAAAATCACCTATATAAGCAGAAAAGAAAATGAGTTGGGAAATCTATTATAAAAAATTTTATAACAAGCCACCTTCACCACTACTCCAAATCGCCTTAGATCACAATGCCTATGAAAATGGTTGGGCCTACGATATTGGTTGTGGTACCGGATCCGATACACGTTTTTTATTAAAAAATAAATGGCATGTAAGGGCCGTGGACAGAGAAGACATGGCCATTGAAACCCTTAAAGCGGATTTATTAAAATATAACCAGCTCATTTGCCTTAAAGAGGATTTCACCAAACTGGTTTTCCAACCATCCGAACTTATTCATGGAACCTATTCTTTTGGATTCGCAGGTGAAGCCGGATTCTATCCTCTGTGGCAAAGTATGGTAGGAGCGCTTAAAAGTGGGGGGACGATCAGTGGTGAACTTTTCGGTGATCAAGATGATTGGAAAAATTCAAGCCGGGTAAAGACTATCAATCATCTTGAATTAGAGAAACTAATCGAAGGTTTCGATATTATGTATTTTGATGAAGAATATTTTCGTAGACCAACGGCACTCGGGGATCTAAAAAATTGGCATGTCTACTCCATAGTTATTAGAAAAATATAGATAACTACCTTAAATTACTAAGTTGAAAAATTTACACATTGCACCGTATTGATTGAAAGAAATTTTATCAAGTGTTATTTTATTATACCTGAAATGAATCGGAGTTAATATGTCCAAGCTTTTTGTCTTAATGGCGTTTTTAGTAGCAGTGGGGGTGTGCTTTAACTCCAGATCGGCCAGTATGGATGAGGCCATTTGTCTTAAGGATAATAAGGATTTTACATGCAAGGCATCTTGTGAAGATAAAACCCCGTTTGAAGCATGCAAAAAGGCCCGCGAAATTTCCAACGAGGGATGTTTCAAAGAAAATATCCAGTGCAATACTGTCGACCAAATAACCAGACTCAAAAACGGCAATTATTCTTGTAATGCAGTTTCCATGGGCATCATCTTGTAGCTTATTTTCGGGCGAGAATGCACAAAGTTTCGAAGTGGTAGGTGCAGGGAAAAAAATCAATCAGGTGAATTTCCAAAACCGTATAATTCACCAATGAACCAAGATCACGGGCCAGTGTCGCCGGATTACAGCTTACATAGAAAATAAAATCTGGCCGGGCACTTTCGGTCAAATGAAGTAAGTCTTTAAATCCGCTCCGTGGGGGATCCAAAATGATCAAATCCGGGTGATGGCAAATATTGTCCAGGTAATTGATAGTATCCAAGGCGTACAAATCCTTTGAAAAAAAAGTTTGCCTGTCACTAGCAGATGGGATTTGTTTATAAAGATCAAAAACATAAATTTGCTGTGCTGGAAGGTTACTGCTTAAGTTTCCATTTCCTCCAAATAAATCCAAAACGACCGCATTTTTTCTTAGGTATTGGGTAAAAGATCTGGACAATATTGCAAGCAGAAGATCATTTTGTTGATCATTGACCTGGCAAAAACCCTCATAAGCATAGGTCTGGTTGATAAACATTTTACAGGTTTGATTAAAGGTGATTTCCAGGTGTCCTTGTCTGGGATGTTTGGAGGAATCAACTATTTCAGAAAGTTTCATTCGGTAGAGAGATTTTACTTTATCCGCAATAGGTTTATTTACAAGAAGGCAATCGGGGATGGGGATGATCTGGTTTAAATGTCTGTTGATGATGCCCAGTTTTTCCAGGGTCTGGTCGTAATGAAGTTGGATCCGGTTACGATAGCTAAATCGATTGGAAGCAGGATGAATGAAAATCTGAGGGGAAGGGCAGTCTATTTTTTGCAAATGTTTGAGAAGTGCCTTCTTTTTGAAGAAAATTTCCTGTTCATAGGAGGTGTGTATATAATGGCAAGATGAGCATTCCTGGTAGTGGGGGCAAGGTGGAGTGATGCGGTCAGCGGAGAGAACTTCTATTTGATCAGGGTAGGCAAAATGGATATTTTTCTTATTATCTGTAACCACTGCAGTACCTGTTTCTCCTGGAAGGGTCTTACAGATAAAGTAAATGTCCTTTTCTGATTTAAAGACTCCCTGGGCCAAGGGGTCGAGATGGTCAATTTGAAATTTTATTTTTTTACGCATAAATTTCGATTAATATATATCTATTTGGTTTGATCTCATAATAAAAAAAATAATTATTTATTAAAAAATGGGCCAAAGCTTGAAAATAGGTGAAAAATCTTACTATGAAAAAGGAAATCAATTATTGGCTTTTAAACGAGGTGTGAATTGAGTATTTATGTAAATCGGGTGTTGAATTTAAGAAAAATCAAGGCGATTGGGTTTGATATGGATCACACCTTGGTTAAATATAAAACCAATAATTTTGAAAAGCTCACCTACAAGACCTTGATTGAAAGATTGGTCACTCAAAAAAAATATCCCAAAAAAATCCGGGATTTAAAATTTAATATTAAGAAAATGTCCCATGGCTTAATGCTGGATTCCTTGCAAGGGACGATCATTAAAATATCCCGGTTTGGCAAAGTCAAGACAGCCATGAGAGGAGGAAAAATACTGGATTATAATACGACCCAGGAATTATATTCCAACAACATAATTGATCCCAAAGATAAGCACATCATGCCTTTGAATACCTCGTTTGCGATGGCCCACGGAATTTTGTATGCGGATGTGATCCAACTGAAAATAGATGGATTAAAATTACCCTCTTACTCACAGATAGCCGCCGATATTAAGGACGTGCTGGATGAAATCCATACAGATGGTAGTTTGAAAAGTGAAGTTAAAAAAAACCTGGGCAGATTTATCATTCAAGACGATAAGATCGTGTTACTGCTGGAAACCCTAAAAGCATCAAAGAAAAAAATATTTCTAATCACTAATTCAGATTACGAGTATACCAAGATTCTTTTGGAGTATGCGATTAATCCATTTATTAAAAATTACAAGGATTGGAGTGAATTGTTTGACGTGGTGGTTACTATGGCCCAAAAACCAGAATTTTTCACAGAAAAAGGCAAAATCCTTGAAATTGATAAAGCCACCGGGTTTATGAAGAATGTCATCCGTCCTATTCAAAACGGGGTGTATCAAGGAGGCAGTGGAAGGATCTTTGAAGAAGATTTTTCGCTCAAGGGAGAGGATATTCTTTATCTGGGAGATCATATTTATGGGGATGTGGTAAGATTGAAAAAAAAATCTGGCTGGCGCACCGGGATGGTTATCGAGTCACTTAAAACGGAAATTGAATCTTTAAATAAAGTCAAACCTATTCAGGAGAAAATTGATACTTGGATGATTAAAAAACGTAGTCTGGAAAATGAGCTTAACAAGTTATTCAGTGATAAAAAAAAGAATAGTCAAAAGATCAATATATTATTTGAAAAAATTGAGTCTCTTGATCGGAGTATTCAAAACGAAATAAAAAATTATCAAAAACACTTTAATCCCTATTGGGGAGAGTTGATGAGGGCCGGTCAGGAAGAGAGCTTTTATGCTGACCTGGTACAACGCTATGCCTGTATCTATATGTCCAGTATTGCTGATCTATTGGATTACTCAACCAGAACCTACTTCAGGCCCTATCGTCGTTTACTGGCCCACGAAATATAAAACTATAGTTGACAGAAAAAATCAGAGGCATACTGGCAAAAGGTTAAGTTTTATTTAATTTTTTAAGGAGCATTTACTAATTTGCCAAAGAGATTTAACATATACAGGTTAATGGAGTAAATGCATGTTTAGTGAAGATATTAAGGCCAGACTCTATAATTGCAGAGTTTTTTTAGTCAGTTCTAATTCAGATGCTAGGAATGCCTTTAAGGATTTAGTGGAAAAAAATGGTATCAAAGGTTTTGAGGTCTTTGCGGCTTTGGAACAGGCCCAAAGACGGATGGAGGAATATAAAGGCAACAATACCGAGATTCATTTATTTATCATTGATATTGATGGTGAATATTATAATGAGAGGCTGAATTTTTTCAACTATGTAAGAAAATTCACTTTAACTCAGAAAACCCCCATTATCGTTTTAAACAAGGATTGGAATAATAAACAAAAAAAATCTTTAGATGATTCCGAATGTCGAGAAGAAGGGGCAGGATCCGATCAAGATAGCTGGTTTACAGATAAACTGACCAAGTTTGTAAATCGTCCACTGGATATGAATTGGGTGGTTGATCATATGGAAAACCTAATTGACGATGCCTATCCGGATGGAGTTTGTAATTTTGAAATAAAAAAAGGTGAAAACAAATATGAACTGATTGTCCCTACCGTGATGGATAAGGTCAATTTTGATGAACTGGAAAAGCTGCTGGAAGAAGTGGTCGGTGAAAACATACAGGAAATGGTTTTCAACTTTTGCAAGGTTGAGAATATGGGGTTTCAGGATCTTCGATTGATATTTCAAATGCTTTTCAACACCAAAAAGCTGGGAGTGATTTTTCACTCCACCAACGTCAACGAAAACGTAATGCATATGATGGAACAAAATGGATTGCTTGATAGCTTTAATCTGAAAAAATTACCACCCAAACCTACTGCAACTGGTGCGCCTGCTGCAGTAGCTGCTAAACCAAAGACACCAGTTAAAACTGCTGATAAATACCTCTCTATCAATACCAATATGGTGAAACCATTTATCCAGGCTAGTATCAATTGTTTTAATGATTATATGGATATTCAATTACAACCTAAGCAGCCAAGAATGACCGAGAATTTTGTGATTCCCCCCATGAGCAGTTTTGCCACAGTTATACGTCTGGAGTCACCTGTGTTTTTTGGCACCATAGCTCAAATCTACACCAAGGAAACCTTTGTTAAACTGTGCCAGCTTGTAGCCACCCAATGCAAGACGCAAGATGTGAAAGTGATCATGGGCCAGATCAATCAGCTTTTGGATAATGTATTTTCCAAGGCCCAGGAAAAGCTTGCCAGTGACGGGATTGAAATATTTGAAGATGAGAAGAATATAAAACTGGTTCACAGCTACGAATCCATCATGAAGGAAATAACCAATTCAACCTCCATTGTCATCCCGATCAATTCAAAACTGGGTTATATTTCCATGATCATCAACGGTCATTCTTCGTTGTAAGATGCAAGGACGTTTTTTATAAAAAATCCAAAATGGAATTATCCCAGGGAATAATTCTTTCTTCACCGAGATTTAAAAGCAAGTGAAAATCACCAATGTCAGAGTTAAAGGGAAAGATAAACAGTGGGTTTTCCTTGGTACTGCCAGTAACCAATTGATTGCCAATAACGATAATAGGAATGGTACTTACAAAGTTGCAACCCATTTTATCATTAAGTTCATGTTTCAAGCTTCCCAGCGCAATGTTAAGCCATTCAGCAATCAAGTCTCGAATGTCTTCTGCTATCTCTTGAAAATCTTCTTCGAACATGACCGATGCAAATTTAAGAAATACTTTTTTATCAAAATAAAGGGTGAGTGAACAGTGTTGATTTCCATCAGCCAGATATGCATTGGAAACGATTTGGCAATGGCCACGGGGGATCCAGGTTTCTCCAAAGGCCTTCTTGTAAAACACTCCAGATTTAAGCAACAGTCCACATTGCTGGGATATGGCACGATTAATACTGTCTGAAATGGGATTGAACAGGGCATCCAGATTATTTAAAACAGTGATATCTTGTTTGTTTTTAAAAACTTTTCTATTTTCCAATGTGGTTTTTTTAACAAAGACGTGTTCAAGTTCTGTTTTCAAAGATTCTTCATCAAAGGGTTTACAAAGATAACCGTTGGCTCCGGCATTGATAGCATCATGTTGGCTTTTTTGCTCCCTTTCGGCTGAAATAACTATAAAGGGGGTGTTTTTGAGGGATTCAAATTGGCGGGCCCCTTTAATAAATTCAATTCCGGTCATCTCAGGCATATTGATGTCCGTGGCTACCAGTGCAATTTCTTCAGCCATTTCCACTAATAAATCTAGAGCGACTTTGCCATTTTCGGCCTCAAGAAAATGAGAAAAGCCCAGTTTTTCAAACTTTTTTTGGACATATTTCCTCATAGTAAGCATGTCGTCTACAATGAGTATCTTCATTTCTTTGGAATACATCTAGGCCTCTACTTCTTCTTCGAATTTAGCTGTTTTAATTATAACCTAATAAAAAAGTGGTCGCAATATGAGTGTTCAACATATAAACCCAAGTTTGATCATTACACTCAAGCTTGATTGAAACGGTCAACATATCAAAAAATTAAATGAACCAGTCAAATGTGTCGAGAAGTTTTCTAGGAATGTTGATAAGCAAGGTGAAAATTATGATTAGAAATGGATGGTTAATACTAAGTTTAATTTTGAGTGCTTGTTCAATGGTAGAAAAAGCCAATCATTCTAATGAGAGATACATGGCCTCACTTGCTTCCAAGCAGGTTACCCATAGACCTTTTTTTATTATCAGGTTTGATGGCCAGGTTCAAGATACCCGTTTAAACAAAGAACAAACCACCAAATTGATTAATAAATCCACCAGTAAGGATTGTGCTGGAGAATTTCTAAAAGCAGTAGCCTCCATCTTTTATTCCAAAGAAATTCAAGAGAGAATAAATGTTTTATACGACGAGTATGGGGTGGAAACCCATTTAGGTGGAATCTATCATGATCGCAGCGGCACCATCAGTTTCGATCAGATCGTCCAGGTCCACGTTCCCAATACCGATTATCATAAAACCAACCAATATCTATATCAGGCCAGAGCTGTGGGAGAAAAAAATCCCGATAAACAGGAGAGTATTTTAGAAAATTCTGATCAATATAGGATCGAATTTTTATCACCGGATTGTAAAGTTGATCAACTCAAGATTGGTACTTATGAAGAAATGCTGAAAGTTATCTCCGAAAATATCCAAAGTGCCATCAAAATGCTCAACGAAAGTAAAATCAAAGATTCTTCCACCAGTGAAATTCTAAAGCAATTTTATTAAAAATTTTGAGTAATTGTTTCCAGCGTTTGCTGTTTATATAGGTGAATTCTAAAACAGGTATAAGCGGCAGTGGCCACCACATCCTTTGCCAGTTCCAGTTTGGTAGCGCCGGTTACAGCATCAATCATATCATCTGGTTTCCCAATACTTTGATAACTGGTGGGAGGAGTGGTTAGAATTGCATGAAGTTTTTGATAATCTGTCTCAGTAAACTCAGCATGTCCCAGTTTAGTGAGTGGTTCATAAACCAGCAACTTTAAAAAAGCAGCATTTTTATCAATGATTAAGGTGAAATCCAGCAGGTTAC
>Ga0208375_1004476_pt1 | contig 10982 bp, 8 predicted proteins | sample RifOxyD1_FD_184038 | JGI IMG/M metagenome (GOLD analysis project Ga0208375, IMG submission 184038) | Soil microbial communities from Rifle, Colorado - Rifle Oxygen_injection D1 (SPAdes) | ecosystem: Environmental > Terrestrial > Deep subsurface > Rock core/Sediment | place: Rifle, Colorado... | reverse complement strand
TGAAGTAACACCTACTCCAGAAGCAACTCCTGAAGTAACACCTACTCCAGAAGCAACTCCTGAAGTAACACCTACTCCAGAAGCAACTCCTGAAGTAACGCCTACTCCAGAGCCAACCATCGATCTCACACCAGATGAAGACCCAATCTGTGATGGTCTTGTCTTTGATCCGAGTGATCCTTCAACTTGGCCTGAAGATCTGACTTGGGAAGATCTTGAGCCTTGTATTTAATATTTAATAAAATCTAAAAATTGGGATAACTAATTGAAGATCCCTTTATATCAGGATGATATAAAGGGATTTTTTATTGGTTTTAAATACTGGTTAAAAAGTCTTACTAAGACTTACGAAATAAGCCTGATCATTTAATTCAATAGAACTGGCATCTTTGCGGTTAGTATCGGAATAATAGAAACCGAGGTTGTAAGATTCAATAACTCTTTCTAGGCCGATCTTATAGTCTAGATAATCTTTGATGTTAGCTTTCTGCTGGTTATCAAAAGTTGTATAACCAAGAGAGATGAGTGCATTTATATTATTTTTTGAACACAAAGCGATTTTTCGAAGGACATTATAATAGATGGATGATGTCTTGGTGCCAAAATAATTATCGGTGTAATTAACACTTAAATCATTTTTGAACAGACTTAACTTAAGTGAAAATTCACTGGTGTCCAAAGAACCTTTTTGAAGATAATGGTAATACATAAGGCCAGTACCAATCGAAATATTATCATTTATAACATATGTGTAATTGGTATAAATGTCTTGCTCCGCTTTGGTATTTGAATCTGTATTTGATATCCATGTACCAAGACCTAATCCAAAATCAAAATTGTAATCAACTCCGCCCGAAACAGCAGCTGTGTGATTGGTTTGAGTTACTCCGCGCCAGACATAGTCGGAACTTACTGAAATATTTTCTGTAAGATTGGCGAAACAGTTAAGTGATGAAATAAAACTTAAAATTAAAATAATATTTTTCATAATTTTAATCCTTTAATTGAATAATTTATAAATAAGCGCTTTCTCCGTGAAGTGAAGAATCTAGACCTTCAGCTTCTTCTCCGTCGTCTACGCGTACTTTGGTTACTAAGTTAATTAGTTTCAACATTACGTAGGTAAAAATAAATGCGTAAAGTGCAGCCCCTAAAACGGCAATGGTTTGTTTAATAAAGAAATTAAAATTGCCAAAGATTAATCCGTTGGTTGCTGCAGGGTTGATTGCGTTTGAGCTGAAAACTCCAAGTAAAATAACCCCAAGAATTCCTCCAACACCATGAACTCCCCAGACATCCAGAGCATCGTCCCATTTCATTTTGTTTTTATACATAACAGCCAGATAACAAGCTAGACCGGCACAGATTCCAATAATCGCTGCTGCTTGAGTGGATACAAATCCAGCACCAGGAGTGATCGTAGCAAGTCCGGCTACTGAACCAGTAAGTAGTCCTACAAATTTGGGTTTCTTTTCTCTGATCCAGTCAATAATCAGCCAAGTGCATCCAGCGAATGAGGCAGCTACGTCAGTGTTCAAAAAAGCAAGTCCTGTAATCGCATCAACTTGAAGCTCGGATCCGGCATTAAAACCATACCAGCCAAACCACAATAACCCGGTTCCAAGCGCAACGAGGGGGATACTATGTGGGCCATGTTCTGTGACTTTTCTTTTACCAATGAAAAATACTGAAGCCAGTGCTGCCATACCAGCCGTTGCATGTACAACAATACCACCTGCAAAATCAAGAACGCCCCATTGTTGTAAGAGTCCGCCCCCCCAGACCATATGAACAAATGGAAAATAGACCAATAGAAGCCATAAATTCAAAAAGATCATATAGGCACCAAAGCGGATACGGTTGGTGAATGCGCCGGTGATTAAAGCTGGAGTAATAATGGCAAACATCATCTGATAGGCGATAAAAACAAATAATGGAATTTGATTATTGCCTGTGAAGGCATCATTTAAAGTTATACCCGTTAAAAAAACATGGTCAAGATTACCGATGATTCCGCCCACATCTCCACTGAAACAAAGTGAATAACCAACCGTAAACCACATTACCGTGGTGGTGCACATGGAAACAAAACTTTGAATCATGATAGCTAAAACATTTTTTCTACCAACCAGTCCTCCATAAAAAAAAGCAAGGCCTGGGGTCATTAACATAACAAGGCTTGTAGCAAGAAGCATAAAACCAGTGTTACCAGGTTGAAATGTCATAAAGTCTCCTTATTTAACTTCTGAAAGATTAATAATTGTCTCATTTAATCTGTTTAGATAAATATGAGCAATCAGGCTTTTCCTAAAATATACTCAGGATTTTCCTTACCCGTTGATTATGTTTCTAAGGAACTGATACCTTCCTTAATAGCGTAACGTATAAGATGAGCAATCGATGTGATCTTTAACTTTTCCATTATTTGTTTGCGATGAGATTCAATAGTTTTAGGGCTGACATTTAGTTGGTGGGCTATTTCTTTGGTGGCAAGACCATCTGCAATTAATTTTAATATTTCATGGTCTCTAGTTGTTAGGTTGGATGAATGGCTTTCATGTTTAGGCAGATTGTTTTGTATATTCAAATATTCCTGTATCACCAAATCGTTAATGGAAGAACTTAAAAAAATTCTATTTTCGAGTACCGTTTTTATTGCAAGCATTAACTCTTCAAATGCACACTCCTTGAGGATGTATCCATCTGCTTTAGCTCTTAGAGAAGCCAGTACAAAGTTTTTTTCCTTATGCATTGATAAAATTAAAATTTTGGTATTGGGGAAGTTTTTTTTAATTACTTTGGTAGCTTCAATTCCGTCCATGGTGGGCATGGAAATATCAATAATAGCAAGATTAATATCTTTATGTTTAAAAAGTTCGATTAGCTCAATTCCATTTTGAGCTTCTCCAACAATCGTAAGAGAACCGGATTTCTTTTCAATTAACGAACGGAGCCCATCTCGAATAATTTTATGATCATCAGCAATGATTACATTAATTATTTTCATTGGCATCCTGGTTTAAAGGAAGGGGCAATTCAATGGAGGCTAAAGTACCTTTTTTTAGAGGAACGATGGTGAATAGACCTTTTAAGCAATATATCCTCTCTTGAACGCTCATAAGACCAAAACCAAATATTTGATCTTGATTGATACCAACTCCATCGTCTTCAATAAGAATTTTTAATCTATGGTTTTGGTATAAAAGGCTAACTAAGATACGAGATGCTTGGGCATGTTTGATAACGTTTACCAATAATTCATTTATGGAACGATAAAGATAGATGCGTTGGTTTTCATCGAGACTTGGAATTATTTCGTGTCTGCATTCAATTTTAATACGATGACGTATTTGAAAGTTTTCTATAAGACTTTCTAAGGCGGGAATAAGACCAAATTTATGCAAAATCAGCGGGCTCAATTCTGTCACTAGATCACGGGAATATTTGATACATTTTTCTGTTAAAGAAAGAGCATCATTAATTTCGCCATCAATACCGCAAAAGACAGCATTCCCTTGAATCTTTTTTAGGTTTAATCGAATCATTGCTAATGCTTGTCCTAAATGATCATGGAGATTTTCAGCAAGTTCTTTCTTGTTTTTTTCTTCAATTTCAAATAGATCATTGGTTTTAAGGTCTTGCATATTTAAAAGTTGGCACATGGTTGATTAATAATATTCTAATGGGCGTCTATGTATCATTGAGATCAGCCTTTTAGCAAAATAAATGAAATTAATTTCCATAATAGGGGGTTTAAGAGGCACTGCTAATTATAAAATATACTATTCAATCAAGTGAAAACAAATAGTTATTAAATAATGTTTTAAAAAAGTGTCTATTTGACTTACAATATAATCAACCTGTTTATAACCCCTAGAAAGAGCACAAAAATGAATTCAAAAATTGTTCGTTTGTTTGGTTTAATGATTGGTGTTTTTTTATTAAATGCATGCGTTGACAGTGGTGTAAAAGTAAAAAATACTTCTGCTAATTCTTTGGCAAGTAGTAATTTACCTAGCAGTGCTACTACATGTACAGTGGGGCAAAGTGAGCAAGTTGATTGTACTAACGAAAAAAGTGGAGCAGCTATTGCAACCAGGTCCCTGTCATGTATAGACACCGGTACCGGTGCTCAATTAATAACTGGATCATGTTTTATTGAATCATGTGTTGTTGGTAGTACTCTGGTTAATAATTACTGTGTACTCAATAATACTAATACCTGTTTGGGCAATAGTGCGCAAACGTGTTCGATTGCTAACGGATCAGGAATTCAAAGTCGAACCTGTACCAGCGGCGTTTGGTCTCCTTACGGTAGTTGCGTAGCCAGCAGTTGTAATCAAGGCTATCGACTGGAAAATAATATATGTGTCTCAAATACTTGTGTTGGTAGTAGTACGCAACCTTGTACAGTGGTAAATGGCCAAGGAGTTCAAAGTCGAACTTGTACTAATGGTGTATGGTCGACATTTGGAGTGTGTTCAGTTTCAACTTGTAATACAGGTTATATCAAATCTGGCAATAGTTGTGTGGTAGCAAGCTGTGTAGGTTCTGCTAGCCAAGCTTGTTCAGTTACGAATGGAATTGGAAATCAAACTAGAACTTGTGATAATGGTACTTGGTCAGCTTGGGGACAATGCTTCGCTCAAAGTTGTAATCAGGGATATCATTTAGCAAATAATACTTGTCTTACCAATGTGTGTGAAGGAAGTAATTCACAGTCTTGTTCAATTGTAAACGGAACCGGAAATCAAACTAGAACATGTAACTTGGGACAGTGGTCTGGCTGGACTCAGTGTACAGCTTTAAGTTGCAACCTAGGATATCATTTAGACAATAATGCCTGCCTTACCAATGTATGTGCAGGAAGTAATTCTCAGTCTTGTACAGTTACAAACGGGGTAGGAAATCAAACCAGAACTTGTACTAATGGAGTTTGGTCAGCGTATGGGGCATGCACAGTTACTAGTTGTAATTTAGGCTATGTGCAATCGGGGAATACTTGTGTGATAGCTACTTGTACAGGAGGAGCTAGTCGGACATGCTTAATTACAAATGGAACTGGCACTCAAAGCAGAACTTGTACCAACGGTGTGTGGTCAGCATATGGAGTGTGTACGGTTTCTAATTGTAACTTGGGTTATATAAAAGTTGGTAATACTTGTGTCATCCCTACTTGTGAAGGGGCTACTAGTCAGGTGTGTGGCGTATCTAACGGTATGGGAAATCAATCCAGAACATGCAATAGCGGAGTCTGGTCAGCTTGGGGACAGTGTGTAGCTCAAACATGCAATCAAGGTTATCAGGTTGCAAATGGACTATGCACTTTAATGGTATGTATTGGTGATTCAACCAGAACCTGTATTGAAAATCATGGACAAGGGGTTCAAACCAGAGAATGTAGTTTTGGGTTATGGAGTAATTGGGGTGCTTGTGCAATCAGTTCATGCGATTTGGGGTATCGCTTTGAAAATAATACATGTGTTTTGAATGTATGCGAAGGAAGTAATACGAGAACTTGTACAGTTACAAATGGTTCAGGCAACCAAAGTAGAACTTGTACTAATGGTGTTTGGTCGGCATATGGGGCCTGTCAAGCAAGTACATGTAATAGTGGATACGCACTTCAAAATGGGGCCTGTGTTGCGATTACCTGTCCTGGAAGTAGCACAATATCTTGTTATGTTGAAAATGGCCTAGGTGTTCAAACCAGGTATTGTAGTTATGGCCAGTGGAGTGACTACGGGGATTGCACCGTGACTAGTTGTAATACCGGATTTGCTAATAATTTTAATTCTTGTAGACCTACCTTATGTGGAGGGATAACCACACGTTCATGCAGCGTAACCAATGGCCTTGGTATACAAAGTAGGACATGCAATAATGGATTGTGGTCTAGTTATGGTGTTTGTAAACCAGTTAAATGCAATAGCAATGCTCAATTGATAAATGGAGAATGTGCAGTAACAGGTTGTACTGGCAACAATATTCAAGCATGCTCAGATTCAACTGGGTCTGGATCTCAAGTAAGAAGTTGTGTTAATGGTGCTTGGAGTAGTTATAGTGCGTGTTTAAAAGATCAATGTATTGCAGGATATGAAGTAAAAAATCAAACTTGTGTACCAGTTACATGTCAGTTGCTATCAACTCAAGCATGCTCACTAGAAAATGCATCAGGAAAGCAAAAACATTTTTGTCAAAATGGTTCTTGGACTACTTGGGGACCATGTGTATTAAAAGAATGTACGGGTTTAACTGATTATATATTAGATACAAGCAACAATCGATGCATCTGTTCAGTATATACTACACAAAGCTGTACGGGATTGCATGGTACTGGCATTAAAACGAGAACTTGTCAGAACAATATATGGACTGCATATTCTTCTTGTAAATTGTATTTCTGTGATACTGGGTACACTCTAAATGCTGTGAATAATACTTGTGATCCAAATTAAATTTTTTATGGTTGCTTTAGTATAAAAACAAAGGGCCACGAATTGTGGCCCTTCTTTATTTAATTTTTTACTTACATACTAAAAAAGTTGTTCAAATATTTTTTGTAACCATCCACCGTAAGCAACGACTACTCCAGAAAATACAACAGATACCATCGTCATAACTTTAAGTAGGATATTAAGAGAAGGTCCTGACGTATCTTTAAAAGGATCACCAACGGTATCACCAGTTACACACGCCTTATGAGTAGGACTGCCTTTTCCACCAAAATTTCCCTTTTCAACAAATTTTTTGGCATTATCCCAAGCTCCCCCTGAGTTATTAAGCATGATTGCTAAAGCGTAACCAGTAGTTAAACTTCCAATTAAAAGTCCAAAAACTCCGGTAACCCCAATAACAAGTCCTGTAGCCACTGGAACGATGATGGCTAAAAATGATGGAAGAATCATTTCTCTTTGAGCACCCTTGGTTGAAATAGCAACACAACTAGCATAATCAGGTGTTCCTGATCCATCCATAATTCCAGGAATTTCTTTAAACTGTCTTCTTACTTCGCTAACCATTGCTTGGGCTGCTCGACCAACAGCTTTCATAGTTAAAGCACAAAATAAAAAAGCCACCATTGAACCTATGAACATTCCAACTAAAACGTAAGGATTCATAATGGTAAGATCATAAGCTTGTACAAAGGTTTTTATTTGAGCTGAGGAAACGTCAATAGCTCCTGTTGCCATTGCTTGCATTTTATTAGCTGCAAATTTGACACCTCCAACTTCATAAATACCACCAGCTTCTACAGCTAGTTTTCCAATCCAAATTCTGACTTCTTCAACGTAAGCAACTAGAAGTGCCAAAGCAGTTAAGGCTGCGGAACCAATTGCAAAACCTTTACCAGTTGCAGCAGTGGTGTTTCCGAGCATATCCAGAGCATCAGTTCTTTTTCTAACTTCTGGTCCGAGTTCTGCCATTTCGGCGTTTCCACCAGCGTTATCAGCGATTGGTCCGTAAGCATCAGTTGCGAGTGTTACACCAAGAGTTGCCAGCATACCAACAGCGGCAAAACCTATTCCGTATAAGCCCATTGAGAAATCAGTGAGCCCACCAGCAAATGCGTAAGAGAGAATGATAGCTGCAGATATAGTGATTACTGGAATCGCAGTTGATTTCATACCTACTGCTATTCCTTCAATAATCGTAGTTGCGTGTCCCATTTGAGCTGCGGTAGCGATGCCTTTAGTGGGAGCATATTCGTCAGAGGTATCATGTTCGGTTGATTGACCGATAATGATACCGGCCAGTAGACCAGTAGCTACAGAGAGAGCAATTTTCCAATCCAGACCAAGCATTGGAAGAACGATAAAAGTGGCAATTGCTATCAAAATAGAAGGTACCCAAACGCTTACACCAAGTGCGGTGAGAAGGTTTTTTTGAGTAGCTTCTTCTTTGGTTCTAACTAGGAAAATACCAATAACTGATAGAACAGATCCTATACCTGCAATGATCATTGGGGCGATTACATATGCTAAAAGTTTGTCCCCAGTAATTGCAAGAGAAGCACCAATTGCAGCGGTAGCAAGGATACAACCACAGTAAGATTCATAAAGGTCAGCACCCATCCCGGCAACGTCACCAACGTTATCACCGACGTTATCAGCGATAGTGGCTGGATTTCTAGGATCGTCTTCTGGAATTCCAGCTTCAACTTTTCCAACTAAGTCAGCACCTACGTCTGCTGCTTTGGTATAAATTCCTCCGCCCACTCTGGCAAAAAGAGCTTGTGTAGAAGCACCCATACCAAAAGTCAACATGGTCGTGGTTACAGCAACCATTTTGCCTTTAATAAATATGTCATCAGTAAGCCACGCAGGATCAAAAGATGCTCCAGCAGTTACTAAACCTATATGTTCAGCTAAACTTACCGCTAAATTGAAAACATTATGATCATATAATAAATTTAATCCCCAATACCACATGGTGATATCGAGTAGTCCAAAACCAACTACCACCAAACCCATTACCGCACCTGCGCGGAAGGCAACTTTTAAACCTTGGTTTAAAGATTGCTTAGCTCCCCAGGCTGTTCTTGAGCTGGCTTCAGTAGCAGTTTTCATACCTATAAAACCACATAATCCCGAAAAGAAACCGCCAGTTAAAAAGGCGACTGGAACGAAGGGGTTTTGAATACCCATGAATGCAAGAATGCTTAAAAGAATGACTAGTACAATGAATACTAATCCCACTACGGTGTACTGCTTTTTTAAATAAGCGTACGCACCGATTTGAACAAACCCTGCAATTTCCTTCATCCGTTCAGTCCCACGATCGAAACTTAAAACAGATTTGAAAAAATACAAAGCGAAAATCAGTGCTAGGACTGATGCAATTGGAGCGATCCAAAAGTAACATGGTATCGAGCTCATTAACCCTCCTTAAAAAAAAGAAAAAATTATTAAAATGAATAGAAATAATTCACTTGATTATGATCGAAACAGTCAAGTTTGTACACCTATAAACTAAGAAATTGATGGAATCAAAATATTAGTTTTACGTTGCTTGTTTATTTTTGTTTTTATAGTATGAAGTGAATTTTAGTCGATTAATTAGGAGAGTTTTTATGGCAAGAGAAAAGTATATAGTGGGAAACTGGAAAATGAATCAAACTCTAGCAGAGATTGAGCATTTTTTTGCAAGTCTGAAGGGAAAGAAAAGAGCTACTCGAACTTGGGTTGCTCCTCAGGCCATGCACCTTAAAACGGTTATGGATTATGCTAATATGTTGGATATAAGAGTCGGTGCACAAAATTGTGCTGATCATCAGTTCGGAGCATATACCGGAGAGTTATCCCCATTTTCCCTTAAAGATTTGGGCGTTCATTTTACTTTGATAGGACACTCCGAAAGAAGACAGATTTATGGAGAGTCAGATGAATTATTAAATGCGAAAACACTGCAAGCACTTCAAAGTGGTCTGCGGGTTATTTTTTGTGTGGGTGAAACCTTGGAGGAGCGAGAAGCTGGCAAAACTAAAGAAGTGGTGGCCCACCAAATTTTAAACGGCTTAAAAGATATTTCTGAAAAATATAGAAGAAGAGTGAAAATTGCCTACGAACCAGTTTGGGCCATTGGCACTGGCAAGACCGCAACCAGTGAGCAAGCGCAGGAGGTCCATGCATTTATTCGTCATGAATTGCTGTCTCAAGTTCAACTTGAGGCAAAAGAAACCATCATTTTATATGGGGGAAGTGTAAAACCTTCTAACATTAAAGAACTCCTGTCTCAAAATGATATTGATGGAGCTTTAGTTGGGGGAGCCAGCCTTAAGGCTGAGGAATTTTTACAACTTTGTATGTAAGGATAGATGTATTGACATAAAAAAAGCCAAGAATGTTCTTGGCTTTTTTTGTTAATAATTTTTTATTGTTATAGTGTTTTTCCCATAAGTTCAAATAAATTTATACACTTTGCAGAATATGCGTATTCATTATCATACCAAGAAACTACTTTAACCATATTGTTTTCAATAACCATAGTGCTTTGAGCATCAAAAATGGAAGTATGAGCATCACCAATAATATCGGTTAAAACGATAGGGTCTTCAGTATAATAAAGGATACCTTTCATTGGGCCATTGGCAGCTTCTTTAACGGCGGCATTGATTTCGGCAGCCGTAGCATTTTTCTTCAAAATGACTACTAAGTCCACTAAGGAACCTACTTGAGTAGGGACTCTCATCGCGCAACCATTGAGTTTTCCTTTTAAAGCAGGAATAACTAGACCTACTGCTTTCGCTGCACCAGTAGAGGTGGGAATAATATTAGTAGCGGCACTTCTGGCCCTTCTTAAATCCTTATGGGGAGCATCGATTACTTGTTGGTCGTTAGTGTATGAGTGAATGGTGGTCATTAGACCTTTTTCAATTCCAAAATTGTCATTTAAAACTTTTGCTAGAGGAGCAAGGCAGTTAGTAGTACAGGATGCGTTTGACACTAATTTGTCGCTAGCTTTTAGGGTATCCGAGTTGACACCGTAAACAATTGTGGCATCGACATCATCAGCACTTTTGGAAGGAACTGATAGTAAAACTTTTTTTGCTCCGCCTTGAATATGTTTTGAGATACCGGCCCTGTCCCGAAAAATTCCAGTAGACTCTAAAACAATATCAACTCCTTTATTTCCCCAACCAATATTAGCAGGGTCTTTTTCAGCGGTAATTTTAATGGTTTTTCCATTGACAGTTATAGAATCTTCCGAGGAGGTTACTTCACCCTTAAAGCGTCCCATGATAGAATCATACTTTAGCAAGTGAGCTAATACATTTGGTTGTACCAAATCATTGATTGCCACAACTTCTATATTTTTGTGGTTTTGTAAAATTCTAAAAACCGTACGACCGATTCTACCAAATCCATTGATTCCAATTTTAATTGTCATAATTTCTCCTCGTTTAAAAAATACATACCTAATATTGGTAGCGCTTTAGTGAGAATATTTCAACTTAAAAAACGAAAGACAATCCGCAAAAT
>Ga0208375_1004474_pt1 | contig 10984 bp, 10 predicted proteins | sample RifOxyD1_FD_184038 | JGI IMG/M metagenome (GOLD analysis project Ga0208375, IMG submission 184038) | Soil microbial communities from Rifle, Colorado - Rifle Oxygen_injection D1 (SPAdes) | ecosystem: Environmental > Terrestrial > Deep subsurface > Rock core/Sediment | place: Rifle, Colorado... | reverse complement strand
GCTATACAAGCATAATCTTCTTTTCCTATTTGTGTATGTGACATATACCATGAACTATATGACAAAAACACCTGTGCAATTAGCCTGCGAACCTTTGTGCGATTAGGGCGAGAATTCAGGTTTCTCTGGTTGACGAGAGGACATAATCATGTTATTGTTTTGAATGTGTGATCTTTTAATCTAGATCTTCTTTAATAGGAAGGTCGCAACTACGAAGGAAAAAATGATGACAACTGCCACAGGTATAACCAGTGAAAATAAAGCCGAGCTTATTCGCCAAGCGCTGGAAATAGCGTATGGCAGAATAGCTATCCTCTCCCAGTGGAGGCTTAACGTTTTTGAAAAAAATAAATGCAAAATTCGGCTTCGGGCAGCGTCGGAAGTTCTTGCCCGGCCAAATTCTGGGGGTGATATTGAAACTCGGTGGCTGTGGCCACATTCCAGGGTTGGACCGGAGGCCAATGTTGAAGCCTTTTTTAAACAACCGAGGTTCGCAACTCTCGGTGCAATTGTCGAAGTTGACTTTGGAAAAATTGAGTCCGCTCTTCGTGGACTTGATCTCAAAGTTACCGTTGACTTGCAGACCTTTTACGAGGTCTATCACGAGCTGTTGGCCGAAGAAACTCGGCCTGCAAAATAATCCACCGAAATCAACCAAAAAGGAAATTAAAATGGCGACAAAAGAAACAGTCGAGATAGCCCCGAAAGCTACTCGGGACAAGACTCCGAAGCAGATAAAGATCGAGCAGCGCGCATTTATGCGCCAGGTAGCGTTAGAGGCGACCTATCAAAATACCATCTGTGCGCTGAGAACAGCAGGTCTCCTTTGTCGGCATGGTGAATATATGCCGATTAATGAATATCACAACCAGTGCTATACAACGTTTCTGATGAAGCTACATGTGGCACTTAAGCTACTTGTTGGAAAACCAAAAACGCTTGACATTAGCGTGATTAATTTTCTGCCAAATAGAAGCATGACACAGGTCTTTGAAGAAATTGGGGTACGAAGGATGAGTGAGTTTTTATCGACACCGCTCGCCGACATGATTTCCGCTGTGTCCCGCGCCCGCATGAAGTTTCCCATGTACATTCAGTACATGCATCCAGACTTTGAGCCACCAGCCGCAAAAAGCAGTAAATCGCACAAAGCTCGCAAGTGAATTGCGAGCTACGCAAAAAGGCCGTCCCAGTGACGGCCTTTTTTATACTTTAATTATCTTAGCGCATGTCATTCCAAACTTGATTTGGAATCCAGTGTCTAACTAAAAATACATGACACTGGATCCTGATTTTCATCAGGATGACAACAAAATACAAAGTCTCGTAATTAAAAATTTTTTATGCCTAAATCACCCCAGCGATTAAATCATCCTCAAATTCTTTTATGCCTTCCAAAGTCTCTCCGTATTTTGAAGTATCTGGGAAATCTAGAGAAATAATTTTATTGTAGACTGCAACAATTAATTTTTTAAATCTATGAATTTCATTTTCCGAATCTTTATCAATTAAAGAAAGTTTCAATTCCTGTATTTTTTCTGCGTCATTCTGCGTTCCGTCTGTGTGAGTCTGCGCTGTGACTTCTTCGACAAATTCCAGCACACCATCGGTAACTTTATGTCCGCTATAATCCCTAGAATTTTCTACAAGAATTTTATACATCATTAACTGATATTTATAATGATGCAATTTTAGCTCATCATACACACTTAATTTTTCTTCATCCCACGCACTAAATCCTTTTCCAGTTTTTAAATCAACAACAATCCAATTCTTATCTTCACCCTCGATAACTTTATCTATTTTTCCAGTTAAAAGCGCCCCACCCACCTTCGTGATTACACTACTGCGAGGCAAGTCCAATATCACAGATTGCTTTGCGAAATTTATTTCTACCTGCCAACCTAATTTAATTTCATCCTTTTTTAATTCATAATATTTCGTTAGAACTTTCTCCCCTCTTTCTTTTAATTTTTCTTCTTCAAAATCTTGTAATCGTCCACGTTTAAGTTCTGTTGTAAAAGATTTGATTATAGATTCAAGTGATGGAACTTTTCCATCTTTTCTTGCACTAATATATGCGTCTTCGAGTGCTTTATGTATTGCTGTACCGTAAACACTTGAGGCTGTTTTTGCTTGTGGAAAACGAAGAAGATTTTGTTCAAGAAACATCATTGGCCCACCTTTTGTTAAATCAAGAAAATTATTTAAATGAGTCGGCGAAAGCATATAGCCTTCTACAACTTTTTGAAGTAACGCTTTTTCATCACGCGCAAATGGTGGCGCATGATACACAGCAAGTCCATGAGCCAATAAATCTGGAGCCTCAATACTTTGTATAGATCTATCTGTCTCTGGTAAATCACTTGTTGTTAAAAATCTCAGTGGACTTTTATGATGAGTAATATAAAGTGTATGCTTTGCGCGAGTTAATGCCACATAAAATAGTCGAATGAAATCATCTTCATCATCGCCTGCGTTGGCAAGCGGTAAATTAATTGGGAAAGAAAGTTTATTTCCCTTTTTACTTCCAGCCCAAATGGCGTCATTTACTGAAACCACAAAAACATAAGCAAATTCAAGGCCTTTTGCACCATGTGAAGTTAAAAGTGAGACAGAGTTTTCATTATGAGCAAATGGAGTTTCATTTATAAGTGGAATTTTATAATCAGTATGAATATCCACAAAACCACCAACGTCATGTGTGCGCAATGCCTCGCCCTCTTTATAATCACGAAGCGCATGCATAAATACGCGAAGTGAAGAAAGGAAATTTATATAAGTACTAGCATTTTCTTTCAATGCATTTTTACCAAAATAATATTCTTTGTATGGAGAAGTAAAATCTGTTTTTAGTGCTAGCTTTCCAAAATTAACAGAATCATTATCATCATCTGGTGAGTCAGTTACTAGCGGAATATCTTTGCTTCCAATTAAAGTGTCTAGAATTATTTCAAGCGGAGTAGTTTGAGAAGCAACACCTAACTCGATTAAAAATATTGCAATATCTTTGACCTGGATTCCCGCCTTCGCGGGAATGACAGACTCTCCATATTTTTGCATTGATGAGAGCCAAGAAATATTTTCACGCTTAGCATTCTCTGCAATTTGCCAAATAGTTATGCGGTCAAGTCCCCAAAATGGAAAGGCTAGAATTTCTGGAAGCAAATCATCACGCTCATTTGTATTATCCCCGACTGTCGACAAAAAACGGCAAAGAATAATTAATTCTTTAACATGTTTTTCATCAAAAACATTTTCCTTACGGGTATAAGTGTAAGGAATATTTAATGCATCAAGATATGGTAAAAGTAAAATCAATTGTTTGTGTTCACGAGCAATGAGAGCAATTTCTTTTGCGGGAACTTTTTTGTCTAATAATTTTGAAACTTCCTGCGCAATATATGCATATTCCTCTTCAGCAGTTGGAAAAGCGTGAGTGTGAACTTTTCCTTTTTCTAATTTTGTATTTTTTGCAATTAAATCTTTTCGAATTTCTTCATAACGATTTTCTAATCTGTTTACACCTTGAGTTACTATTGCGCGCGCGAAGTCGAGCACCTTTTGCGTTGAGCGATAATTTTCTGTAAGCACAATTGTCTCTACATCTTTGTATAATTCTTTGAAAGTATGAATATTAGAAATCTCTGCCCCTTGAAATTTATAAATCGCCTGATCATCATCCCCCACCACACAAACATTTGGATGGCCTTCATGAACAGGATTACTAGACATTGCTTTTACAAGTGAAAGTTGCGCGTTATTTGTATCTTGGAATTCATCCACCATAATGTATTGATACATTTCTTCAAGTTCGGTTCTTAAGGTTACATGTTTTGCGAGTGCTTCAACTACTTGTAATATCATGTCTTCATAGTCAAAATATCCGTCTTTACGAAGTGCTTCTTGATACATTTCATAGACATCGGCAAGTGCGAAAAGTTTTGGAAGTGAAAGAAAATCTTTCAAAACTCTTTTGTTTTCTTCAGTTTTTCCGGTATAAGAAGTTTTCCATGTTGAAAGTGGCGTAGTTTTTTCTGTAGCATCAACAGCCTCAAGTGCGAGTGAAATACTATTTGCGTACATGTGTCCCATGGAGCTTTTTGTTTTTTCAAATGAAGATTTCATTTGTTCAAAAACTGCCGGTGAGTCTTTCCCAACTCTCTCTGGTAAATATTTTTCTAATATTTCATTTAATTCTGAAAATGATTTTTCATTTTCTTTTAGAATTTCTCTAAAGCGTGCGGGTGTGAGTCCTCCTTTTTTAATATCTTTTATTCTCACTTGTGCTTCCTTTAAATATGAATAGCCGAGTTCTGGGTGGAAACTTCCAATTATATGTTTGTGTGGAAGTCTTTCAAAAATCTTTTCCAACATTTCACTTTGAAGAAGATCGCTAGCTGGGCGAAAATGTGTTGCTTCAAAAAAATATTCTGGATATCTGCCAATTATGTCCGTACAAAATCCGTGGAAAGTATAAATTGCTACACGATAAGCATCAGCTCCGATGAGGGCCTCTAATCTATCTCGCATATTTTGGGCGGCCGTTTCTGTAAAAGTTAAAAGTAAAATATTCGAAGCACGTGCCGTTCCATTTTTTAAAATATTTCCAACACGAAGTGAAAGAAGCTCAGTCTTTCCAGAGCCGGGACCAGCTATAACCATTACAGGACCATCTGTGGTATCAACAGCACGTTTCTGTTCTTTATTTAAGTTTTTATAGCGTTCGTCGAAGGAGGGTTCCATGTGTTTAGTATAGCAGGAATGAATAGTTAGATGTTAGAAGTTAGGGGTTAGGAGTTGGGGGTAAATTTCGGAGGAATTTTCAATTTTTAAAAAATACAAAGATTCGCGCTGTAGGCGCGAATCTTTAGGTTTACTAATAACCAGTAACTAATAACTAAAAACTGTTACTTAACCACCACCTTCTTCGGTTTCTTTTTTTCACGGGTTCCGTGTTGTTCTTTTTTTGCCATAGAAGTACAGTTTATAGTTATTGGTTGGTAGTTACTAGTGGATAAGTGGGAAGAAAATGTTAGAGGTTAGAAATCTGGGTAAATATTCAATGAATCAATATTTAATATTCAAAAAAATACTAGCACAGGCCCATTTTGGACAAAAAGTATTTATAGGAGTAATATTCAAATTATGAGTTCCTTCCCTCACTCATGCTAAACATTGAGGGAATTATCACAGGAGTATCTATGTCAGATTCGAAACACACCGTGCATAAACCTGACGAAATAGACGGGAAAATTGCTGGAGTTATCGCAAACAAGCACAATAAGGGAGAACCGCTCAATGCCGCTGACCTACAGCACATTAGAATGTTGCGTGAGAGTAGGAGTCTTGTCCCTCCCGCATCTCCTTCATTTCTTGAAGCCTCGCACGCTAGCTGGGAAGATACAGCCATGCCAGGAGACCCAGTAGTTCTCCCCCAAGTTCCGGAAGAAAGGCCAGCGTCACCGACACACAACGAGAAGGCCGAGTGTGGGTGGTTTATACCCCCACGTGGCACCCTTGGTGATTTATGACAATGGTTCTCATCATTTCCGCTATGAAAAGCCCCGTCGCAAGACGGGGCATTTTTTATATTTTTACTATTAACTATCAACCACAAACTAGTTTATCCCGATAAGCGGTGGTAACCGCTCATCATTTCTGGCAAAGTTTCGACAATACACGCCCAGAATTTTTTGCTATTTGTTCATCAGAAAAATATATTTTATTTTTCTCTGAAATGTTATTACTTCCACCACACCAAGAAAATGTGTAGGTCTTGCCGTTCACACTGGCAAATGGACGCGAATCTGCTTTGTTTATAATTGCGTTATTCTCTGAATTCGAAATATATGATACTGGAATATTCTCTTTTCCCTTTTTTATATATAAAAATATAGCAAAAATCACTAAAGCCAAAGTGGTAATGGAAACACTTAAAATATCCCAAAAAGAAAGTCTGCTATTGATTTTTTTCGCATAATCTTGTATACTGCTCCCCATAATATTCATATTTTAAGTATACGCTATGGCAACAAGAAAAGCCGCAGGTTCGGCAAAAAACCTAACAGACAGTAAGCCAAAGTACCTCGGTACTAAGCTTTATGCTGGAGAAACAGCAACAGCAGGAGCAATAATCGTTCGTCAGCGTGGTACAAAAATCATGCCAGGAAAGAATGTTGGTCTTGGACGTGATCACACCCTTTTTGCTTTAAAGGCAGGAAAAGTATCATTCTCAGAAAGACGAATGAAGCATTTGGATGGAACTATTAAGCACAAAAAAGTAGCCCACATAGATTAAAAAGTCATAAATCATTCCAGCTACTTTGTCGCTACGGAATTTTTCTCAGTCAACGTACTCTCTCGTACGTCTCCTTCAAAAAATTCCTAAGCTTCGCGTATCTGAAACAATTTCTGACTTTTTAATTAGAAAGAAATAGTTAAATAAAATTAAAACCAGTCTCACGACTGGTTTTAATTTTTATGAAATAGCGTATCTTCATTTTCTATAAGAATTTTTTCTAATTCTTCCCACAATGGAAGTAATTCTGGTAATAAATTAATTTCACTTCTTTTGCTATCAAGTAACATAGTAAGCGTTACATCTTTTTCTTTCCACATTTTCCCACCATCTAAATAGAGTTGTATGACTGGCTGTATTTTATCTAGCACATAGATAAAGTTACTTTCTTTATCTATTTTATTCTCATAATCTTTAATAGTTTTATTTAAGTCTTCAAATAATGGGAATTCTTTAAGAATACGTAGACGAGCATCCTCCTCTCTTTTATGCTTACTAGCATGTTCGGCTTGATTTTCAGAATATATAAAAGTATCCCCAGCGTAAGCTTCCACTAAGTCATGTATTAGAGCATATTTAAGCACTAAGTCTCTATCAAAATTTGGAAAATTATTAGAAGATAAATACCAAGCAATCATGGCTAATTGATAGCTATGTTCTACATCATTTTCTAATTTATTAGTTCCTGGAATATAAATAACCCTATCTACACTTTGAAATTTATTCAAAAGTTTTGTAAATTGTAATATGTCAGATAATTTTAATTCAGACATATTAAGTTATTTTACTTCAATATTTATTTTCTCTTTCTGTCCCCCTTGTTTTATTTCTACAGTATGTTGCCCGAGGGATTTAATTATTTCTGGAATAATTATTTGTTTTGGGTCTACAGAAAAATTTGTAACTTTATAAATAGCGTCCGCAATATCTATTTCTTTTATTTGTGCAAAAAGTTGACCTTTGGTATCGGCTTTCTTTCCAGTAATAATAACTTTTTCACGTTTAAGATTATCAATTAATTGTGCAAAAGTGTTAGTCTCCAATTCTTTCTTATGTTTTTTAGCTTCTTCTTTTTGTTTCCACTTTAAAAGCTCGGCTGGTGTGGCCTGCAATGCGTCCCCTTTCTTAATTAACACATTCATGGCATAACCCTCAGAAACCTCTTTTATCTCGCCTCTTTGCCCCAATTTTGTCATATCTCGAAGAAGAATTACTTTCATGGGACTATTATAACATATTGGTCTAGTTGAAAGTCTATAAAGTCCTTAAAGTCGAAAGTGGATGCAAAATTCATAAAGCGTGACCGAAGGTCACGCTTTATGAATTTCACTTTATAGACTTTATGGACTTTCGACTTTACAGACTATTTTCCCTTCACTGTCTCAATCGCCTTCAATAACTGCGCATCATACGGCTCCTTATAGCCCTTCGGAGTTGTTGTAGCAACCGCTACTTCTACATCTGGCTTAATTCCACTTTCTGAAATGTTTATGCCATTTGGTGTATACCATTTTGCAATTGTAACTTTTAATGATGACCCGTCACTAAAATTAACTAATTCTTGAACAGACCCTTTCCCAAAAGATTTTTCTCCAACAATTTTAGCGATACCCTGATCTTTTAAAGCTCCTGCCAAAATTTCGGAAGCTGATGCTGAACCACCATCAACCATCACAACAACTTTTGTAGTAGTAGGTATTCCAGCAATGCCAGTACTTCTATGATTTACAACAGTCTCGTCTTTTCCCTGTCTTTCGCTCACAACAACTTGCCCCTCCTTTAAGAAATAACTTGCCATATTAACCGCTGCCTCTAAATATCCTCCTGGATTTCCACGTAAATCAACAATTAAATAAGGAAGACCACTTGTTATATAATCATTCAGCGCGTTTCTGAAAAGCTCTGGTGATTCGCCTGAAAAATTATATAAATGAATTACGAATACCCCACTTTTCTTTTCTGTATCGAGGGTTGGGATTTTTATTTCTTTTCGAGTAATAGTTATTTCAGAAACAGCTTTTGCATTTTTATGTAGCACTGTAATTTTTACAACAGTATCTATTTCTCCGCGTATCATATTTACCGCCTCATCAGATGACATTTGAAGTGTTGAAGTTCCATTAACCGCAGTAATAATGTCGCCTGCTTTTATTCCAGCCTTCATAGCAGGACTATCTTTTAAAGGAGAAACGACAACAACATTTCCATCTTTCATTCCAACATTCATTCCTACACCACCAAATGAACCCTTAACATTTTCTGTAAAACTCTTTGCTTCTTTTGGTGGGAAAAATATTGTGTAAGGGTCTTTGTAACTTGCTACATATCCTTTTATAATTCCGTATTCCAATTCTTGATTAGTTGGAAGCGTGCTTGAAGATTTCCAAAAGACAAACTTTTCATCAATACTTCCAGCTACCTGTCTTAAAAGTTGGCTGTCAAATTTAAAATCTGTACTATAAGTTGTGGCGCTTGCTGATGTCCCAATTGATGCCCCAACTAATATTCCAGCTCCAAATAAAATACCAATAAAAAGCACTAGACCAATTGCCCTTGTTAAATGTTTCTTTGAAAAGTTTTTAATCATATATGTATCTAGTATAACCTATAAATATGTTAGAATGGAAGGAACAACTTAAAGTTAATTTCATTTCATGATTAAGCTATATAACACCGCAAGTAAAGAGAAAGAAGATTTTATTCCAATCAAACAGCGTGAGGTTGGTATTTATTCTTGCGGTCCGACCGTTTATCACTATCAACATTTAGGAAATATGCGCGCGGTAGTTTTTGCTGACACTCTCCACCGTATGTTTTTGTCAGCTGGATATGATGTTAAACATATTATAAATATTACAGACGTCGGGCATCTTGTCTCAGATGGAGATGAAGGTGAAGATAAAATGGAAAAAGGTGCAAAACGTGAAGGTAAAAGTGTTTGGGAAATTGCGAAAATGTATACAGATGCATATTTTGCAGATTTGTTAGCATTAAATGTTTCTCTTAATGAATATGTTTTTCCTAGAGCAACAGATAATATTAAAGAACAGGTTGCTTTAGTTAAAGCTCTTGAAATTGCAGGATACACATATAAAATATCAGATGGAATATATTTTGATACTTCAAAATTTGAAAGGTATGCAGACTTCGCTCATCTTGATATAAAAGGATTACAAAGTGGTGCGCGAGTGGAGGAGAATGAGGAGAAGAAAAATATTACAGATTTTGCGCTTTGGAAATTCTCACCCGTAGGTGGACAACGTCAAATGGAATGGGAAAGTCCATGGGGAATTGGTTTCCCAGGTTGGCATATTGAATGTTCTGCAATGTCGATGAAATATTTAGGAGAGCATTTTGATATTCACACAGGAGGAATAGAACATATCTCCGTACATCATACAAATGAAATTGCCCAAAGCGAATGTGTTACCGGAATGAAATATGCAAATTATTGGATGCATAATAATCATTTACTTGATACAACAGGAAAGATGTCAAAATCAAGTGGTGAATTTTTGACAATTTCAACTTTAAGAGAGCAAGGATATGACCCAATGGCTTATAGATATTTTTTACTTACCGCGCATTATAAAAAAGAATTAGCTTTTTCTTTTGAAGCGCTCGACGCTTCAGATGTTGCTTATAAAAAATTAATTGAATGGTGTAAAGAAAACAAAACCCTCCTCACCGGCGGGCAGGCTGAAGATGGTAAAATAAACGAAGTTCACAAAAATAAATTTTTAGATTCTCTTTATGATGATTTGGGAACGCCGACATGTATCGCTTTAATGTGGGATTTGATGAAAGATAATTCTATAAATATTGCCGACAAATATAAAACAATTGTTTTTATGGGAGAAATTCTCGGTCTTCCATTTTCTAAGGCGCACAAAGAAATGATTACAGTACCAAAGGATGTAGAAAAATTATTAGATGCTCGTACAAAAGCTCGCCTTGCAAAAGATTTTGCTGAATCAGATAGATTACGTGATGAACTTAAAAAGTTAGGTTATAGTGTGCGAGATATCGGAGGAAGCGAACAAGAAATTTCGAAATAGTTTCAAGTTTTTAGCCTGCCTCGCCGGCAAGGCTGGTTTCCAGAGGGTACTTCTAACCCCGTGTCATCCTGATGAAAATCAGGACCTGCCTCGGCCGGCCGGCGGGTCCAGTGTCCACTGGATTCCAAATTAAATTTGGAATGACACAAATTTCATTTCAGTTTCGTAATTTAATATAAAGGTTATAAACCTTTTTATGTCGTTACTCGGCCTAAATATAAAAGATTACTTTTCTACTTAGCTCCTCGCTAGCCATAATAAAAAAAGCTACTCCTAGGCGAACCATCGGAGTAGCAACCCTTAGAGAAATCATAGCAACGTACGATAACCATATTCAGTATATTCTTAATTCTCTTTTCCAAAAGTGGATAATTCAGTGATTTAAAAAAAGACAAAAAGCACCTGCCATTTTTAGACGGCAGGTGAAATCTTGGCTTTTTACACTGTTAATGCATCCTTGCTAAAGGGACGCCCTAAGCAATTTATATATTATACTTATATTCAAAAATATTCAACTTGAATTAAACCCTCAACCTATGTTCTCTGCAAAACAAAAAACTTGTTAAGTTGTTAAACTAATATCGTTCAAAACATTAGTAACAAATAACAAGAATTTTGTATGAAA
>Ga0208375_1004468_pt1 | contig 10993 bp, 12 predicted proteins | sample RifOxyD1_FD_184038 | JGI IMG/M metagenome (GOLD analysis project Ga0208375, IMG submission 184038) | Soil microbial communities from Rifle, Colorado - Rifle Oxygen_injection D1 (SPAdes) | ecosystem: Environmental > Terrestrial > Deep subsurface > Rock core/Sediment | place: Rifle, Colorado... | reverse complement strand
GGCTTTAGTTCCGGCAACGATAAAGGGAAGACTCGCAGCCTTAATAATTTCAAGCGCCTCACGGGTCTGAGGCTGAACCCCATCATCCTGTGCAACAACTAAAACGGCAATATCTGCAACTTTTGCCCCCCGGCTTCTCATTTTTCCGAAAGCGGCATGACCCGGCGTATCAATAAATGTAATTTTTCCCCCGCCTTTGGTTTCGATAACGGAGGCCCCTATGCTTTGGGTAATCCCTCCCGCTTCACGCGCCGTAACATTTGTTTTCCTGATAGCGTCGAGAAGCGATGTTTTTCCATGATCGACATGCCCCAAAACAACAACAATTGGGGGTCTTATCTGACTATTTTTTTCTTTATCTTTTTTTACTTCCATATTTTTCTGCAAAATCCGGAAGCTGAAGTTCAAATTATGAAGATAGTTTTATGAAATTTACCAAAATTTCCATTTTATTTGTTATCTTCAGACTTCGGCTCTTCCTCTCCCGGTTCCCCGGTAATTCCTGTTTTTAGTACGGGAACTTTAACCTGCAACTCTTCTACTTTCAGCTCATCCTTCAGTTCCTCTATTTTGGGTTCATTAGCCTCAACTTCCTTTGCTTTCTTGGCAAGTTTTCTGGCTTTGGTCTTAGTAATTTTTTGGGTAACGGGTACGGGTGCCGGCTCTTCTACTTTTTCTTCGGGCGCAGAGATCATACCATTTCCTTCGACTTCAATTCTCCAACCGGTTAATTTCGCCGTCAAACGGACATTTTGCCCGTCTTTCCCGATTGCCATTGAAAGTTGGTCTTCGGGAGCCGACACTTTGGCTATAGCTTTTTCTTTATCCAGTTCAACCGACAGATTTTCAGCGGGTGAAAGTGATGATTTAATAAGTTCGGCCGGGTCATCATTCCAAGGAATTACGTCAACTCTTTCGCCGCCAATTTCATTTGTAACAGCCTGAACTCTAACGCCCTTCTGTCCTACGCAGCTTCCAACCGGATCAACTCCGGTTTGGCTGGAAAACACAGCTGCCTTAGTTCTTACCCCGGGCTCTCTGGCAATGGCTTTTATTTCAACCGACCCGGAATTAAATTCGGGAACCTCCCTGGCAAAAAGCTTAACCACAAATTGAGGATCTGCGCGGGATAAAAATATTTCTTTTCCTCTGGGGGTTTCGTTAATTGCCTTAATCAAAAAACTTAAGCGTTGGTTTAAGTTTAGTCTTTCATTCGGGATCCTGTCCTCGGCCAGCATTACGGCTTCCGTTCTTCCGAGATCAATTCTAACATTCGGCCCGTCAAATCTGAGGATGAGCCCCGAAACAAGAGACCCTACTTTTTCCTGAAATTCTTCCATTATTGCTCCCTTTTCTGCTTCGCGGATTTTTTGGTGAATCACTTGTTTCGCAGTTTGAGCCGCAATCCGGCCAAATCCGGGGGGAGTGACGTCTTTTTTCTCTTTTTTGGCTTTTTCAATCTCTTTTTCGGAGGCATCCTCAGCAGGGATTGGCCAGGCAAAAACTTTAGTTTCACCGTTTACAGGATCAATCACTGCGTCGTAATCAAAAGAATCTACTTCGGTCCCTTGCTCCCTGGCATCTCTTTTATAAGCAGCTATGATTGCCTCTTTAATAGTTTCCAAAATCACGTTAGGATCCAAGCCCCTCTCCTGAGCTATAGCTTTTAGTGCTTGTGAAAATTCTGTTCTTGCTGCTGGCATATGTTTTTAATAAGCGACTTTGTCGAAAAAAAAGGCGGGCTTCTCTTCCCACCTCGTCAAACGCTCAATTTCAAATTCCAAGTGTAATTTTAGCCTAAGGAGCGATTGAAGTCAAACTATTCGTAATTTAGCACCACATATGCGACACAGATAATATAGACTGTGTCATGAGAGTAAAACCATCTGAAATAATCAAGATATTTAAGGCAAATGGGCATAATGCGAAGGCAACTTCAGCCAAATTAGGTATCCATCGGTCCACTGTATATAGGTGGATTAAAAGAACTAAAAGATCAAGAACATATGGCACCTCGCCCTTAAGTTCAAGGGTATATCGAAAAAGCACCAAACCAAAAACAATTCATTCTGCACTTAATCAGAATCAGATCGAGGAAGTGGTCAAACTCAGGAGAATCAGAAATGCGACTGCCGTAAAGATTGTCAAGAAATTGTCTCTTCCTGTTCATGCCTCAACTGTTCATCGGTTACTCCTTAAACACGGTCTTGTGAGAAAATATGGATATCATAGAAGACCGAGGTTTCAAAATACCCTACATATGCACTTAGGTAATACTAAAACCATAGGATATTTGCAATTTGATGTTAAATATGTGACCCCCGAGCTTTCAGGGCTGCCCTACACCTGCTTTGAATATGCGGTGATAGATATCTTTTCCAGATATAAAGAAGCCGTGATATTAAACCATCTGGATCAGGATGGAAGTATGGCCGCTATTCTTGAGATTCTTCCCAAACTTCCCTTTAAACCGGTATTTGTTCAGACTGATAATGGGCTAGAATTCCAGGGCAGATTTCATATGATGTGTGAGGATATGAAGCTAAAACATCATATGATCCATAAAAACACTCCTAACGAGAATGCGCTCATAGAAAGATCTTTTAGAACCGACGAAGAAGAGTTTTTCTTCTGGCTCGAGAAAGCCCCAGAACATTACGATGAACTACGGATGCGGTTTGCAACTTGGCTACACGAATATAACTACGAAAGACCACATCTCGGAATTGATCTTAAAACACCGTATGAGGTTGTCGCAAATGTCATGCTACATTAAGAAGTTCTTGATCGCTTAATGCAAATACTTCATAATGACATGTAACTATGCCCGCTGCCAAACCTACCCCCATTTCAGTTAACGGATCGGCCGGAACGCTTGCCGATGTATTGGTAGCTATCGGGGCTCTTGACTCCGCGCGTGCCGAACAGGTAAAACTTGCCGAAATTCAGAGCGGGTCAACCCAGGAAGAGATCATCCGGAAAAGCGCAATGGTTACGGAGGACAAGCTGGTGCAGGCAAAAGCGCAGCTTTATAACGTTCCCTATGTGGATTTGAGCACTATTCCGGTGGCCCCCGCCGCCCTTTCGGTTCTTCCCTCCCAAGTTGCGGAGCGGTTCAAGGTTTTTCCGGTGGGGATTGACAGGAAGGATAAAAGCCTGATCCTGGCAATGGCGGATCCCCTGGATCTTTCTGCAATCGAGTTTATTGAGCAGAAAACTGGATTCCATGTTAAACCCCGGGCGGCATTGGTTTCGCAAATAACCGATTTTATCCAAAACCGCTATGCATCAACCCTTACCCAGGAGGTCTCGGCTGCCCTTAAAGAAGTTGAACCGGAGAGAGACAGACTTGCGGCTCTCGGAGTAACCAGCGGAGGTTTTATCCGTGAAGAAAAAGTTGCTCAGATAGTATCCCAGATACTGGACTTTGCCATTAAATCGCGCGCCTCCGACGTTCACATTGAACCTCAGGAGAAGGTAACCCGCGTCCGCTACAGAATAGACGGAATATTGCAGGAAAAGCTTTCAATTCCGAGAGAGCTTCAGGACTCTTTAATTTCAAGAATAAAAATCCTGAGCGGAATGAAGATTGACGAAAAAAGGATCCCCCAAGACGGCAGATTTAATTTCAAGGGCAGCGAGGAAGAGGTGGATCTCCGTATCTCCTCTCTTCCCACAACCTGGGGAGAAAAAATTGTCATGAGGCTTCTCAAAAAGTCGGGCGGGGTGCCGGATCTTCCCGAGCTGGGACTTAGAGGGCGTGGGCTTAGAAGTCTGCAGGATGCAATTCTTAGGCCCCACGGCATAATTCTTATCTGCGGTCCGACAGGAAGCGGTAAAACGACAACACTATATTCGGTTCTTTCAAAACTTAATACTCCCAAAGTAAACATTGTTACCCTGGAAGACCCTATCGAGTATAAAATCCCCGGTGTTAATCAGGTCCAGATAAATCCCCCCGTGGGCCTTACGTTCGCATCCGGTCTTAGAGCATTCCTTAGGCAGGACCCCAACATAATTCTGGTAGGAGAAATCCGCGACAGGGAAACTGCCGATTTGGCCGTCCAGGCTTCCTTAACGGGGCATTTGGTTTTTTCCACCCTGCACACAAATGACGCCTCGGGAGCCCTCCCCCGTTTACTTGATATGGCAGCGGAACCATATCTTTTGGCCTCCTCAATAACCTGTATTGTGGCCCAGCGCGTCGTCAGGCAGATTCACGGTCCCTGTAAAGAGGCTTATGCCCCCGACCCGAAGATTTTGACGGGGATTAAAACCGAATTGGGCCCTCTTTGGCAGCCGCAGGGCGATGTTAAATTTTACAAGGGCAAGGGCGATGCCGACTGCGGGAACTCGGGGTATTACGGAAGAATAGGGATCTTTGAGGTAATACCCGCCTCGGAAAGAATAGGAAAGTTGATTTTGGAGAGGGCCTCCGCGACCCAGATAGAAAAAATGGCCAAAGAAGAAGGAATGATAACATTGAAACAAGATGGGTACTTGAAAGTTACCGAAGGAATTACTACAGTAGAAGAAGTACTGAGAGTTGCCCAGGAATAAAACATATGGACATTAAACAATTGCTGCAGTCGGTAATAGACGCAAATGCAAGCGATCTTCATTTGGTAACGGGAATCCCCCCGACCCTTCGTGTACAGGGGGAACTTATGCCGGTTCCTTCACTTGGGATTCTTACGCCCGATGCAATCGAAGTTCTTCTTAAACAGGTACTAACAAGCGAGCAAATTGAAAGATTGACGGTAAATAAAGAGCTGGATTTTTCGCTTCCCTTTTCCGAAAAAGGAAGATTCAGGGTTAACGCCTATACTCAAAAGGGCTCCCTTGCGGCCGCCTTCAGGCTTATCCCGTTGACCATTCCGACCATTGAGTCATTGGGCCTGCCCGCCCTTCTTCATTCGTTTACCAGTTTGCGCCAGGGTTTTGTTTTGGTGACAGGGCCTACCGGACACGGAAAGTCCACCACGCTGGCATCGATGATTCAGGAAATAAATAAAACCCGTGCCGTTCACATAGTAACGATAGAAGACCCTGTCGAGTTTGTGTTTAATCCCGTCAAATCAATTATTTCCCAAAGAGAGATGCGGAGCGATACCCATTCCTGGGATATTGCCCTGAGGTCGGTTCTTCGGGAAGACCCAGACGTTGTTTTCATCGGCGAAATGCGGGATTATGAAACCATTGCGGCGGCCCTTACCGTTGCGGAAACCGGGCATTTGGTTTTTGCGACACTGCATACCAATAACGCCGCGCAGTCGGTGGACAGAATCGTCGACGTTTTTCCCGAGGAACAGCAGCAGCAGATACGTTTGCAGCTCAGTAATGTAATCGAAGCGGTTTTCTCCCAAAGGCTGATACAAAGCACAACAAAAGGCAGAGTCGTGACCTATGAGGTAATGCTGGGCAGTACCGCCATAAGGACGGCCATCCGTGAGGGCAAGACCCATCAAATTGAAAGCATTCTTGAAACATCGCACGAGGTCGGAATGAGTACCCTCGAAAGATCCCTGGCCGATTTGGTTAGAAAAGGAACGGTGACGCTTGAGGTAGCGCAAAGCTGGTCCCTCCGTCCCGAGGAAATGATGAGACTTGTGCGCGGTACGTAGGATAAAAGCTCCCTGTCCATGAAAAGGTTTAATTACAAAGCCAAAGACAAATCAGGCAACCTTGTCGTGGGAGAAGTCGAAGCCGCAAACCCCAGTGCGGCTGCCAAGCTGGTAAAGGGAAGAGGCCTTTATGTAATATCCATAACTTCCAAAATGGATTCCCCGTTCGCGATAATCAGAAGGTTTAAAGAAAGGATCACCATCGGCGATGTTACCACTTTTACGCGTCAGCTTTCAACAATGATCAATGCGGGGCTTCCCATTACCGAGGCGATTTTAATTCTGAGGTCTCAATCAAAAGGGCCGATGCAAAAAATTGTAGCACAGATTCTTGCGGACATTGAGGCGGGCGAATCTTTCTCCAACTCTCTTTCCAAGCACCCCAAAGTATTTAGCCGCACTTATATAGCGCTTGTAAAGTCCGGCGAGGTCGGAGGAGTTATGGATGCGGTGCTGCTTAAGCTTGCCGATAACATGGAAAAACAGCAGGAATTTGGCAACCGCGTGAGAGGGGCATTGATTTACCCCGTGATCATTGTTGTCGGAATGGTGGTAGTAGCTTTTGTGATGATGATCTTCGTTATCCCGAAACTGACATCCCTGTATACGGATTTTGGTGCCGATCTGCCTCTTCCGACAAAGATACTCATGGGGACTTCAAATTTCCTTCTTCACTTCTGGTTTGTAATAGTTATTCTCGTCGGCATAGGAATTTATGTATATAGGTTGTATGTAGAAACCCCGGAAGGACGCAGAAAAGTAGACGCTTTGATGTTTAAAATTCCTGTTTATGGCGAGCTTACGCGTCAGATTATTTTAACGGATCTTACCCGCACGCTTTCTCTGATGGTCGGAGCGGGTGTTCCCATTCTTGAGGCTCTGAATATTACTTCCGAGGTTGTGAATAATACGGTGATTTCGGATGCCCTGAAAGACGCGGCAAAGCAGGTCGAAAGGGGTTTCCCCATAGCATTCTCGTTTTCCAGGCATCCGGAAGCTTTCCCCTTCTTATTGAGCCAGATGGTAGCGGTTGGAGAAGAAACCGGGAAGATGGATGAGGTTCTGACCAAAATCAGTCATATTTTTGAGGTGGAAAGCGACGAAAAGGTAAAGGGTTTAACCGCTGCGATTGAACCGGTTGTCATGGTTCTTTTAGGGATCGGAGTCGGTTTTATGGTTATTGCAGTAATTCTTCCGATTTACAATTTAACAAGTCAATTCTGATATAAAAATAGCCTCAAAAATGGTACTTGACAAGGATTTTAGCATAGTTAATACTGAATATGTAATGAAAAGAGCACTTGCCCATGGCTTCACACTGATAGAGCTTCTTATAGTCATCGCAGTCCTCGGTATTTTAGCAGTTGCAGTCCTCTCCGCAATAAACCCGATTGAACAGATCAACAGAAGCCGAGATACGGGAAGCCGCTCCGATGCCGAGCAGCTTTTGGGTGCGATTGACAGGTTTTATGCGACAGCCGGGTATTATCCCTGGTATACGAGTGCTGATGATGATGAAGTAGAGTTGGCTGTGACTGAGGTGACTACAACCACTTGGTTGGACAATGACACCCCGCAAGTTGCAGTTCTTAATAAGCTCTCTCAGGCCGGTACGGGCGAACTTAAAGGTTCATTTGTTACGAGGATAGATGATGGTGGATATAACACGATGATTGTGTATAACCATGGCGGTACAGGTGAAAGTACTTATGTATGTTTTGAGGCGAAATCCAGTTCTTTTAATACAGAAGCTTGGCTCAGGTGCGGTGAAGCTGTAAGCGGTATCGGTTTGCCTGACGATTTACAACCGGCAGCGGCAAGCATTTGTATAGGTGACCCGGCTACTAACAAGAATTTCTCCTGCCTGCCATAAAATGACTCCGAATTTCTGTTAATATAGTTTATGAACTATGTTTTGTGTGTTTTTGGTCTTGTCTTTGGTTCTTTCATTTCTGCCCTCACATGGCGCTACCCCAGAGGTATTTCTGTTAATAAAGGCAGAAGCATTTGCCCAAAATGCAAGAAACAAATTGCCTGGTATGACAATATTCCCCTTCTCTCGTTTATTTTTCTGGGCGGCAAATGCAGAAACTGCAGAAAGCCGATTTCATGGCGTTACCCTGCTATCGAACTTGCAACCGGAATTGGATTTTTACTTATTGGGCCTCAAATAATATGGTTAATCACATTCTGCATACTTGAGATAATTTTCATTATTGATTTTGAGCACCAAATTATCCCCGACTCTTTTGTTTTCGCGGGATTTTTTTTCTCGCTATTCCTGATTACCGATTTATTATTCGGTTCCCTGTTCGCCGGTTTTTTGGCCGCAACCTTACTTGTTTTGATTCATTTATTTACAAAAGGGCGCGGGATGGGTTTGGGGGATGTTAAATTTGCCGTTTTAGGAGGAATCTTGGTTGGTCTTAGACTTCTTCCGGTTTGGTTTTTTTTGGCTTTCTTGACGGGAGCCGCCGTAGGTATCATACTAATTTTAGGCAGGAAAGCGCATCTAAAAAGCCAGATTGCTTTTGGGCCTTTTTTGGTAGCGGGTATACCCCTGGCCTTACTATATGGCGAAGAAATACTTGTTTGGCTTCACCTTAATTGAGGTAATGATGGCGGTTGCCATTGTTGCCATCTTGGTACTGCTTGTTATTTCTGCTTTTACCCGCCAAATTGTTAAAGGCAACGATGCCAAGCGTAAGGCAAACCTGGATCGCATTAAAATTGCAGTTGAAGAATATGAGAAGGATAAAAACTGCTATCCGTTAACCGTTACCTGCCCTACCGATGCCGGAATTGGGCCATATCTTAAAAATATCCCCTGCGACCCTGTAACGGAGAGCCCTTACTTTTATGAGCCCGAGCCTTTAAAGACATGTCCGAGCTGGTTTAGAATGTATGCGGATTTGCAGAATACCAAAGATCCCTCGCTTCTTCCCGGAATCGGTCCCGGGGGTGCTTATAACTATTATGTATCTTCTCCGAATGCGCCGGTTCCTGCCCCGGTAGCCGGTGGTTTTAATTATGGTTGTAAATCCGGCAGCTGCGAAGAGGTTTACCCGGATTCTGAGGGGAATTATTGTCAACCGAATTATCCGGCCAGTGATTGTGGCAGCGGGGGATGTTTTCAGGATGGAAGTAATGAGTGTATATAAAAATGAGTGTATGCCCTGGTAACTAGATATTTTCATGAAACCTTTTACCAAGTCTGAAAAATACTCACTTATTATAATTTTTGCGGTGCTTATAGCAGTTTCGGTCCCCAACTTCATTGTAAGTTTAAGGAGGGCCCGCGATCAGGTGAGAAGGGATGATATGGGGGTTCTGGTTCATGCTTTGGATGAATATGCGGCAGATAATAGGTCCCTTCCCCTTGCCTCCCCCGACGGGCGCATTATGGACTGCCTTAAACCCGGAGACAAACCGGTTAAGGATAAAAAAGGTTTTTGGATCGTTAACCCGGTACCGTGCGAGTGGGGAAAAGATGCCCTCACCGATTTAATAACAGGCAAAGTTTATATGGCGATTCTTCCCCGCGATCCTGACTACCAGAAAGGTTCCGATTATCTCTATTTTAGCGACGGAAACAGGTATCAATTATATGCAGCAATGGAAGGGATGGATGAAGCGGAAGTTGATCCGAAGATAATAGCAAGGAATCTTTCCTGTGGAGTCGGGGTTTGTAATGTGGGGCGTTCCTATAACGTTCCTACTGACATTTCTATTGAAGAATATGATAAATTATTATTAGACACCAATGTTGAAAAATAAACGGAGACTTTTTAGAGGATTTACCCTGATAGAGCTGCTGGTTGTGATCGTCATTCTGGGGATATTGGCTACGGTCGGACTTACATTCTTTACGTCTTCACAGATGAGAGGGAGGGACGGCAAACGTAAAAGCGACCTTAAGCAAATTGCCTCGGCTCTTGAACTTTACAATTCCGATTACGGATCCTACCCGGGTTCAAGCAACGGACTTATTAAAGGATGCCCGTCCGGCTCCGCGGCGTGCCAATGGGGCGTGTCTGAATTTACAGACGGAAAAACTACTTATATGAAAATTGTGCCGGCCGACCCTTCAGGGGGGTACTATTGGTATAGAACCGTGGCTGTTAACGGTATTGACTTTCAGGGTTTTCAGCTCTATGCAAGGCTGGAAAATCCCCAGGACATCAATTGTTTACCCGACTTGGGAGGCCTCCCTAGTTGTTCCCAGCCTGCCCTGCCTGATGGAACAGACTGCGGCTCGGACGGTTCCTGTAATTTTGCCGTTACAAGTGCGAATGTATCACCGGTTGATGAGTAGTATTGACAAAAATTTTGTAGTATTATTTATATAGAAATATATGTCTGCCCGAATCGTAAAACTTGGATTTACCTTAATTGAACTTCTGGTAGTTATATCTATTATCGGTATCTTGGCGACTTTGATTGCAGCCAATTTAAATTCGGCCAGAAGCAGAGCCCGCGATGCGCAGCGGAAAAGTGATTTAAGGAACGTCGCGACAGCCCTTAGACTTTATTACAACGACAAAAGTGTCTATCCCGACAAGGTCGACTTTGGGTTCCCGTGGAGTGATGGTTCAACTGTGTATATGAGTCTGATACCCCAAGATTCTTTATCCCCCGATCAAGCCTACGGGTATTATCCGGCCGAGGGGAATGATTCGTTTACTCTTTTGGCTTGTCTGGAAAATGCAAGCGATAAACAGGGAATAACAAACCCAAACCCGCAATTTGGATGTACGAGTACCTGGGTGTTTCAGGTTGCGCAATGAGTTAAGTTTGGAAAAATATGAACCCAATAATTAAAAATATTCAGAGCCGAAAGGGCTTTACCCTTATTGAACTTCTTGTCGTTATTTCAATAATCGGGATTCTGGCTGCTGTGGCTACGGTATCCTACACTTCGGCCCAAAAGCAGGCAAGGGATACGACACGTAAATCCGACCTTGCGCAGTACCGCACTGCCCTGGAGTCTTACGCGAACAAAAATAACGGATTATACCCGTCATATCCATCGAGGATAAGCCCGAACGACCCAACTTTTTGCAGCTATTTAATGGAATCGGGAACAACCTGCCCGGGAGATCCCAAGGGGGATGAGAATTACTATTACAGCTATATTTCCAACGGAGACGCAGGAACGTTTACGGCAACAAAATATGTCCTGTGGGCTAAACTTGAGACGGTCACAAACAATTGGGCAGTTTGCTCGGATGGTAGAAGCGGAAAGACTACGACTTGGCCTACAGATTCGACTTGCCCGCCCTTTGTTCAGACCGGGCCGGTTCCTGGACTAGAATGAAAAAAGGATTTACGCTAATTGAGCTTTTGGTAGTTATTTCCATTATCGGGAT
>Ga0208375_1004467_pt1 | contig 10993 bp, 11 predicted proteins | sample RifOxyD1_FD_184038 | JGI IMG/M metagenome (GOLD analysis project Ga0208375, IMG submission 184038) | Soil microbial communities from Rifle, Colorado - Rifle Oxygen_injection D1 (SPAdes) | ecosystem: Environmental > Terrestrial > Deep subsurface > Rock core/Sediment | place: Rifle, Colorado... | reverse complement strand
GATACCGGCCGGAAGGGAAATAAAAGTCCTGACAATGGGCAGAAGTCTTGAGGTAAAGGTTACGGCCTGACCGTATTTTATATACCAGGCTTTGGCCTTGTCGTATTCTTCCTCCCTCATCAAAAGCCACTTTCCCCATTTTCTGATGGCAAACTTTACCCACTCTTCTCCCTTGGTATAACCCAGCCAGTAAGCAAGGAGAGAGCCGGAGAGGTTTCCCAAGGCGCCGATAAAAACAACCAGCCAAAAATCCAGGATGCCGCGGCCGGCCAGAAAACCGGCAAAAGGCATCGTAATTTCCGATGGAATCGGAATCAGTGCCGACTCCGCCGTCATTAAAACAAAAACCGCCCAGACGCCGTAAGTGCTAATCAGCGAGGTAAGATTATCGACAAAAAAGCTGGTGATAGCTTCCATTGAATAGCCTAGAGAGATTCTAACAGATTTCTGCCGGTCATGCTGGTCGGCTGGGTGAGGCCGAGAAGAGCCAGAACGGTCGGGGCAATGTCGGCCAGGATGCCCGCCGGCAGGTTCGACGGATTACCCAGATACTCTTTGGAGACGACGATCAAGGGTACGGGATTGGTCGAGTGTTCGGTTTCGATTGCCCCGGACTGGGTATTGATCATTTGCTCGACGTTTCCGTGGTCGGCCGTAATCAGTAAACTGCCTCCGTAGGCAAGAACCGTATTGGCTATTTTCCCGACGCATTCGTCTACCACTTCGCAGGCTTTAACGGCCGGACCGATGCTGCCGGTGTGGCCGACCATATCGGGATTGGCAAAGTTCACCAAAATAAAGGAATACTGTTGATTTTCCTCTCTTAACTTGGCCAGCAAAGAATCGGTCATCTCCCTGGCTGACATTTCCGGCTTGAGGTCGTAGGTAGCGACTTTGGGCGAGGGAGTAATGAATCTGTCTTCCCCCTCAAAAGCCGTTTCCTGCTGGCCGTTGAAGTAAAAAGTGACGAATCTTTCCTTTTCCGATTCGGCCACTCTCAGCTGCTTTTTTTGGGCTTCCGCAATCACCCTACCCAAAGGCATGTCGACGGTTTCGGGTGGAAAGGCAACCTTGGCTCCGTCGAGAGTCTTGCCGTATTCGGTCATGGTGACAAAAAATAAATTTTGTATCAGGGGTCCCCGGTTAAAGGGTTCCTGGACCGGATGGAGCTCAATTTCGTGCTTTTTCGCATATTTAACCAGATACGGGTCGTAGCCGAAATCCAGGTTGGCCTTGGTAAAATCCTGAAAGACGAAGGCCCGCGAAAGCTGTCGGGGCCTGTCGATTCTGAAGTTGAAAAAAATCGCCGCGTCGTTGTCTTTAATCAAGGTGACGGGGGCACCATCCGCCTGAGTGATAATGGCCGGTTCGATAAACTCGTCGGTTTTGCCCTGGGAATAGGACATTTCGATTGCCTCTTCCGGCGTTTTGACCAAGTGTCCCTGACCTTTGGTCAAAGCAAAGTAGGCTTTGGCGGTTCTATCCCACCTCAGGTCCCTGTCCATCGCCCAATATCGACCCATAATCGAGGCTATCGTGCCGACACCCTCCCTGGCAATAACTTCCCTGACGGAGTTGATGTAGGTTTTTGCCGAAGTCGGCGGCGAATCCCGGCCGTCGGTAAATAAATGAAGGAAGACATTTTTAAAAGATTGCCGGGCCGCCAGTTGGATAAGGGCATAGAGGTGCTCAAGATTGGAATGGACTCCGGCGGCGCCAATCAGGCCCAGATAGTGAAGATTGGAATTATTTTTCTTGGCGTGTTCGATTGCCGCCAAAAGGGCAGCGTTTTTGAAAAAAGAGCCGTCGGCAACGGACATGTTGATTCTGGCCAGGTCCTGATAGACAATTCTGCCGGCCCCCAGGTTGAGGTGCCCCGTTTCGGTATTGCCTGCCTCACCCCGGGGCAGACCAACCGCTTCTCCCGAGGCGGCCAGCTGGGTGTGGGGGAATGACGCCCAAAATCTGTTCATGTTGACCGTGCTGGCCTGGGAAATGGCGTTACCGGCTCCGGGGGCGGCCATGCCCCAGCCGTCAAGAACAACCAGGCAAACAAATTTAGTGGGATTAACCGGACTCATTTTTGCAAGCGGGCCAGTTCCAGTTCGATTGCGGATAGTCTGTTATATTTGGCCACTCTTTCGCCCCTGGCCGGGGCCCCGAATTTACAGTACTCGGCCCCCACGCCGACGGCAAAATCGGCGATAAAATGGTCGTTGGTCTCTCCGGAGCGGTGGGAGACGATAATTTTCCAACCCGCATCTTTCGACATTTTAATGACCTTAATCGTTTCCGTAATCGTTCCTATCTGATTCGGTTTAACCAGGATGGCGTTGCAGGCTTTTTCGGCAATGGCCTTTTCGACTCTTTGGGGGTTTGTGGCCAGAAGATCGTCGCCGACAATCAAGAGTTGGCTCGATAAAAGTTCGTTAAGCTTCTTCCAGCCTCCCCAGGCGTCTTCCGAAAGGGGGTCCTCCAAAATAGCCAACCGGTACTGGTCGTTTAAAGATTTGTAGTATTCAAGCATCGCCTTCTCGTCCATCGGCGACGACTTGTCTTTGATGACATATTCGCCGTCTTTGGCAAAATAGTTGGCGGCCACGTCAAGCCCCAGGAAAACATCGCGGCCTAAAGAGTAAGGAGTTTGTTTGATCGATTCGACTAAAACTTCCAAGGCATCGGCGTTGGTAAATAAGTTGGGGGCGTAACCTCCTTCGTTGCCCACCGAATGAATTGCACCCCGCCTGGCGAGAGATTCCCCGATCGTCAAATAAATTTCGACTCCTGCCTGAAGGCTTTGAGAAAAAGATTTTGAAGAAACCGGGATGACATGGAATTCCTGAAAGTCCAGGTTTCCCGCGCCATGGAGTCCCCCGTTGATCATGTTAAAAAGAGGCGTGGGCATCCTGAGTGGTGGCTTTAGTCCCGTTTTTTGGGCAAGAAAATTAATCCAGACGTAAAGGTTTTGTTTGGCGGCAATGGCTCCCGCCTTGGCGACGGCCGTCGATATTGAAAGAATGGCGTTGCCCCCGTACTTTGTTTTATTCTCGGTGCCGTCAAGCTGTATCAGTCTGGCGTCGATTCCTTCCTGGTCGGTTGCCTCCATCCCGACGACCGCCGGACCCAACTGGGCGTTGACGTTGGCCACCGCTTGTAAGACGCCTTTGCCCAGATATCTTTTGGCGTCCTGGTCCCTGAGCTCCAAAGCCTCGTGGGCGCCGGTCGAGGTTCCGGCCGGAACCGAAGCGACGGCGACGTGCCCCGAGTCAAGCTGGCAGGCGGCTTCGACGGTCGGAATGCCTCTGGAATCCAAAATCTCCCTGGCCCAAATACGGGTAATCTTAGCCATATCAGCTAATCAATTTCCTTTCCGTATCCAATATAACATGTCTCACCCGGTTGACGGCATCGGGATTGACGGAAACGCTGGTTATTCCCATTTCGACCAGCTCGGCGACCAAGTCATCGTAAGTAGAGGGGGCCTGTCCGCAGATGGAGGAGCTGACGCCGGCTTTGGCACAGGTTTTGACCACTCTTTTTAGGGCCCAAAGAACGGCCGGCGAGCGCTCGTCGAAAGCCGTGGCTACCGTCTCATTATCCCGGTCGGTTCCTTCGATCAGCATGGTTAGGTCGTTGGAGCCGACGGAGACGCCGTCGATGCCGACTTTAATGAATTCCTCCAAAAGAATCACGTTGACGGGCAGCTCAACCATCATCCAAAATTTAAAAGTCGGACCAGAAAATAGCCCTTCGGCGGCCACCAGACGTCTGACCTTCGCCAGCTCCCCCGGCGAGCGGACGAAAGGAATCATCAGCCAGAGATTTTTGTATTTCTCCCTGACCTTTTTAATGGCCGTCAGCTCCAGCGTAAAAACGTCGGGATTGGCAATATATCGAAAAGCGCCTCGAAAGCCGAGCATCGGATTGGGTTCTTCCGGTTCCCAGTATTTCCCGCCGGGTAGCGCCCGATACTCGTTCGTTTTAAAGTCAGTCGCTCTGTAAACAACGGGTTTTCCTTCGAAAGCTTGACAAAAAACGCTCAAGTCGTCTGCCAATTTACTGATAAATTTAGCCTGCTCTTTTCTTTTTATTGCCTCTTTAGGGTGAATGCCGATATTGGCAATCATAAATTCGGCCCGAAGTAATCCCACGCCGTCGACGTTTAATTTCGCGATTTCTTTGGCCCTCTCGGGCTCGGCCAGGTTGACGTAGACCTTGGTGGCCGTTTTCCCTTTTATCTCCCTTTCTTCTTCGACCGCTTCTTTCTTTTCGACGCTGATTTTACTGCCAAGGAAAACCTGTCCTTTTTGGCCGTCGACGGTCACGACCATGCCGTCTTTAAGAATCAGTGTGGCTTCTTTGGTCCCGACCACACAAGGAATGCCGAGCTCCCTTGAAACAATGGCCGCGTGTGAAGTGGCTCCGCCGGCATCGGTGACAATGGCTTGGGCCCTCTTCATGGCCGGGACAAAATCGGGCGAGGTCATCGGGGCAACCAAAACATCCCCTTTTTCTACCTTGCCTATTTCTTTGGCACTTTTTAAGACCTTGACCGTTCCCGTCCCGATTCCGGGGGAGGCGGCGGACCCCGAAAGAATGGGGACTTGGGTAACCTTAATCTCTCCGGCCTCCGTTTTAAGAACTGCCGCCGGTTTTTTGCCCATGGTGGTCACCGGCCTGGTTTGGACGATGAACAGTTTTTTCCCTTCCAGTGCCCATTCGATATCCTGGGGGAAGAAGTAGTGTTTTTGCAGTTTGTCGCCCATTCGGGCCAGGGAGACGATGGCTTCATTTGAAATTTTCTGTAGTTGCCTTTGTTTTTCGGGGACCTTTGTTTCTTTCGTCTCCTTTCCTACTTTAATCAATTGAATAGGCTGCTCCGATATCTCCTTGGAGAGAATATCGAAGGTTTCTTTTTGGACGACGTATCTGTCGGGGACAACGGAACCCTGGACGATCATTTCACCCAACCCCCAGACCGCCTCGATGACTATTTTGTCTTTTTCGTTGCTGACCGGGTCGACGGTGAACATCACCCCCGAGACGTCAGACTGAATCATTTTCTGGACGATGACCGAAATTTTCACCTTCTCGTGGGAAATTTTGTTTTCCTCCCGATAGAAAATTGCCCGGGGAGTAAAAAGAGAAGCCCAACACTCCCTGACCGCATTGATCAAATTGGCCTCCCCCTTGATATTTAAAAAGGTCGCTTGCTGGCCCGCAAATGAGGCGGACGGCAAGTCTTCGGCCGTGGCCGAGGAACGGACGGCCACCTGCGCTTGCTTTAAAAATCCCGAGAGCTTTTTATAACCGGCAATTGACTGCCGGCTGACCTCTTCGGGAATTTTGCCGGTGACTATTTTTTTTTGGATTTTCCTCGAGGCGTTTTCGAGCTCTTCTGGGTTTTGAGTATTGGTAACCTTGAGAATGTTCTTGATTTGGGAGCCGAGATTGTTTAATTCCAGGAAAGCGTCATAGGCGGGGACGGTAACGGCAAACCCCGGAGGAACGGGGAAACCGGCTTTGATCATTTCTCCTAAATTGGCTCCCTTGCCGCCGACAAGGGGAAGGTCTTCTTTGTCTATTTCTTTAAAGAAAGTGACGAAAGGACGGGCAGCCATTATTTCATCATAACACAGGGCTCTCAGGATTTGGAGAGCTCGGTTTTAAAGTGATCAACCCAGGGAATGGGGGTCGGGTCAAGGCCGTATAACATCGCCAGGTAAAAAGAAACGTATGAAGACAGGACCAGAATTTCAAAAATCTCGATGATTTTTTTGGACCCGCGGGTGCCGTAGACTTCCGTTTCGATGTCGTTCTTTTCGACCACCTCTTTGGTTATCGGATACCTGATGCCGACTCTTTTACTATAATGCGGCGAGTCAAGAAAGAGAAAATGGAGGACGTTTTTAATCTCATGAGGGTTTCTTAACCCCTCCATTAAATGGTGGTTTAACTCAGGAATATCAAATATCAGGCCGAACGTTTTGGCGTTTTCGTTAAGCTGGTTTTTAAAGGTATGGGCGCTGCCGACCAGGTGCTCGCTGGCAATAATCACCGGAACCTTGCCCATGAGTTTTCGCGCCAGGGCTTTGGCGACATTTTCATTCTCGGGGACGTTGGCGCCATAATCGGTGATGAGTTTTTCCGCCTCCTGTATCGCTTCTTCCATTTCACTATCGAGTAAATTAATAAATTCGCATTTGGAAAGAACCGCCAGGACGGAAGCAATGGAATAACCCAGGCCCATTCTTGGCTGGTTGGACGGATTTTCCTTGGGGTCATAAATATAACCATCAAATCCATTCTCGCTCAAAAAGTCGGCGAGCTTGCCACCGGTGGTGACGCCGTAGACCATGGCCCCTCGGTTAAGCGCCTCGTTGGCCGAAGCCAGCGTTTCTTCGGTATTGCCGGAGTACGAGGAGAGGATAACCAGGGTATCCTTGTTGACATAATTGGGCAGGTTATATTCGGTGACGACCTCGATGGGAACGCGGGCCCTGTCGGCCAGAAGTGAATCGACGATGCGTCCGCCCAAAGCCGAGCCGCCCATGCCCGAAACAATGACGTTCTTGGCCAAGGGACAGGCGGCGGGCACTTCTCGCTGCCTAACCTCCTCCCAGGCCTGTCTTATTTGGGCCCCCAAACTCTCGATAGAAGTCAGGACATTACCCGTATCGAGCTTATTGATTTCGTCCAAAGAATCCAGACTGTGCATTTTAAGACCGGATTAGTTTAAGAATTTCTTCTTTTTTCTCTTCCATGATTTCTCTGGTTTTTCCCTCCACGGTTAACCTCAAGAGCGGCTCGGTGTTTGAGGGTCTGACCACAAACCGGTATTGATCGTATTCGACGGCGATACCGTCAAGCGTCGATTGTTTGCCGTCCTGGTATTTTTGGCCTATTTCGGCCATTTTCCCCTCTTTATCGGCCACTTCCGAATTAATTTCTCCGGAAATAAAGTATTTTTGCATGACCTCCCGGACCGCTTCGGATAACTTGACGTTGCCTTCGGAAAGAAATTCAAGGACTTGCATCACGGGGATCATGCCGCTATCCGCATACCAAAAATCCCGGTAGTAGGTATGGCCGCTTGATTCCGTCGCAAAGAGGGCGTTTTCGCTTCTCATCGCCTCTTTAATGAATGAGTGGCCGACTCGGCAAAGGACGGGTTTTCCTCCATTTTTTTCTATTTCATCGATTAAGGCCCAACTATAGCGGGGGTCGTAGATGACTTTTTCTCCGGGGTATTTAGAAAGCATCTTCTCGATAAGAATGGTATTTAAGTAGTAAGGCTCGACGAAAAGCCCGCCGTCGGCGGCAAAGAAAACCCGGTCGGCATCCGCATCCCAGGCAATGCCCAAATCAGCGCCGGTTGAGCTTACCAACTCGGTAAATTCCGTTCTATTTTCCGGCACAAAGGGGTCGGGCCTTCCTTTGGGGAAAGTGCCGTCGGGGTTGGTATTAAGCTCGACAATTTCCAGGGGAAGTTTCCCTTTTTGAACAATCTTTTTGAAGATGACGCCGGCATAACCAAAGTTGGCGTTAATGACGACCTTGACCGGTTTTATTTTAGGGGCAGTGAGCCAGCCCAGAACAAAGCCGGCATAATCCTCTTCGATATTCATTTGGCGAACATTGCCTTTGGTCGGAGCCTGGATACTTTTGCCTGAAACGGCAAAATCCCTTATCTGGGTAATGCCCTGCTCAAAAGTCAGAGGCTTCACCGATTCTTTGACCATTTTAAAGCCGTGCCATTCCGGAGGATTGTGGGAAGCGGTTGACTGGATGCCGCCGGCGAGTTGGTAATGTCCGACCGCAAAGTAATACATATCGGTTGAAATCAGGCCAACGTCGACGACGTCTATCCCCGCATCGGTCAGACCCCGGACAACTTCGTCCTTAAGCTTTTGAGAGTGGAGGCGGACGTCGTGGCCGACGGCAATTTCCCCTTTCGGCTTAACAAAATCCGCATACCCCTGGCCGATTTTGTAGGCCGTCTCTTCATTTAAAGTGGTCGGATAGATACCTCTGACGTCGTAGGCTTTAAAGATGGAAGGGTCAACGCTCACACTTTATTTTAGAAGAGTAACGGTCAGAAGGTCAAGGGAGGAAGCCACTTCCGCCTGGGAAGTTTTCACCTTGATATCCGTCTCCGCAAGACTTTTGATAATCTCTTCAAGGAGCCCTTTGGTAAATTTTCCGGCCTGATTTTTCAGCTTTTGGGCTCGCCAGGGAGGGAGCGGCAGGGGGCTACCCGTTTTTGCCCAGTAAAGGTCCCTGACGTGTCGGGCCAGGAGGGCAAAGACAAATTCCGGCGGTTCCTTTTTCAGAATTTGATGAAAAAGGGTGAGCGACTTATCGGCGTTTCCCGGACAAAAGGAGTCAAGAAAATCAAAAATTAACCTCGGCAGTTTAAATTCCTCTAATCTAACGCCTTTGGGAAGAGATCCCAGAATAGTTTTCCCCAAAAAATCGTTGTGGTAGAAAACGGCCGTCCCCTCCCCTTTTTCCAGAACATTCTTGACTTTTTTAAGAGTAGAAAGCGGCCATTGATTGATCCTTTTAATGACAAAAAATGGTTGTTGCCCAAAAAGGGAGACGCTGCTTAGTTCTTCTGAAATTCTCTCCGGGCTGTCTAAATAGTTAATCTGCCAGCCCCTGGCCTTGGCCGCTTCGATAAATTTTTCCAGCCTTTGATTTAAGGCCCTTTCGTTGTCTCCATGAAGAACAATAACTTTCATTTTTGCCTTTTACTTAAATAATCTCCTATCAACTTGTGTACTTTATCATGAAACGAGCGCTTGCCGCGCCTAATATGCGGCATCAGAGCGCCCGAGAAGTTCCTTGGGATATGAGTTAGTTCGTGGAGTAGGACTTTATCCTTTTCGATGTCCGAGAGCCTATCATATTTCTCCGCAATTACTTCAACGACATAAGCGGGAGTTTCTCTAAGCGCCTTTTGCCAAACTCTATTTAAGCCCCAAATTCTGGCATAGGCTCGAGTATTGGCGTTAACTGATCTGAAGCAGTGGATTTTTGAAGATTTTACCCAAGTTATTTCGCAGGTTGAAATAAGATGCAAAAGTCTTTTTTTGACATCGGGAGCCAACTTCCAATCAATTCCTCTCTTACTCGATTTTGTAAACTTCCGCACCTTCTTTGGCCTCGCTCTCGACCTTTAAGCCTATCACGTCGCCTTTGCCTGCGGAATCCTTCTTTTCGTGTTCAATCTGGATTGAATCAACCGTCTGTTCAAATAAATCCTCTCCGCCTCGGCTAAACTTTACTTTCTCGCCAACCGTAAGAGTTCCGTCCAGCTCAACGATCGCCACTCCGATTTTATCGTAGTAGTGAGTGACCTTCCCTATTTTTAAATCAGCCATGATTATCACCCCCTCTTATCCGATACGCATGACAGAGCGCCACGGCCAAAGCGTCGGCCGCATTGTCGAAATGAGTCTTCTTTTTAGCGGCGCTTCTGACTTTTGCGCCTAGAACCTTCCTGATCGCTTTCTGTATCATTTTCTTGTCTGCCCGGCCGTTACCGGCAACTTCCTTCTTAATGGTTCCCGGCGCATATTCGGCCACTTCTATTTTATACTTAGCCGCGGCAAAAATCATCACTCCCTGGGCCTGACCGACTCTCATTGCCGTTTTGGCGTTGGCGGCAAAAAAAAGTTTCTCGATGGCCATAACGTCGGGCGAGAACTTTTTAAGAATCCGGGTCATTTCCAAATAAATATTTTCCAATCTTTTTCCTGGAGTACCGTCTTTGTCGGTGGTAATGAGACCGAATTCCAAAACCTCAAAAAGGTTTGACGAAGACCTGATTATCCCGTAGCCCGTCGTCGCCGTTCCCGGGTCAATTCCTAAGATCAACATAAGTTATATTATACGCCCCGGTCGCTATTTCCTCTTCTTTTGAAAGAAAGCCAGATAAATAATTTCCAGAATGCCTCCCGTGCTGACGATCAGGAGGGCAACGTACCACCAGCTTTGGTTATTCCTGGCCGCCTTCCACATCGAAAGACCTTTCCAAAAAAGCGACCAGACAATTAAGACGACGACCAAGACGGTCGGGAAATTAGCAATCGGGCCCAAAAAAAGTTCTTTGTTCACAATTCTCACCACCCCTCTAATTTTATTGAACCATAATTGAAAGGGCCGGTCTAGTCTCAGGGGAAATTAACGAAGTAGAAAATCTTGGCCTTGGCCTTCAGTTCTCCAATCCAGTTTTGATATTCGGCGTTAAGTTTTTGCTGGGACAATTGGTCCCTGATATCTTCCTTGACGTCCTCGAGGGTCGCTCCCTCCTCCAAAAGCTCTTTATTTTCTTCAAAATAGTTGGTAATATCCTCCTCGGTTATATTAATTTTTTGAGCCAGAATTGCCTCGACGGTTTGCTGAATACGAATCTGCTCGGTCAGTTCGCTCCTGGTTTGCCCCCGCGCCTCTAGGGCCTCGTCAAGAGTCAGTCCTTGCCCTTTAAGGAGTTCCTCGATGGAGGTCAATTGACTATCGATTACTTCTTTTGAAACCGAGACGCCCTGTTTTTTCGCCTCCCCAAAGATAAGGGTTCTTTCGATAAAAGTATTAAGAGCCTCGGTCCCGCCCTGCTTTTCGAGTTGCCTGACTACGGCCAATCTGCTTATCGGGGTACCGTTGACGATAGCGGCGACAAAGAGTGATTTGGTTAGAGCCAGGAGGATGGCTATCAGAATAATTATCGCTGGGTATAAAACCTTTTTGTTCTTTAGGAAATTTGTCGGAATTTTAAATTTGGTCATCGAATAGTTTCCCTACTTTTTCCCAATTGACGACATTCCACCAGGCTTTAATGTAATCGGCGCGTCTGTTCTGATATTTAAGATAGTATGCGTGTTCCCAAACATCAAGCCCCAAAATCGGCAACCGTGAATTCTTCACTGTGGCCGGGGTAGATGGTTGTGTCCCCCGGCAGTTTTAATATTTTAGCAACGGAAATTTTCAA
>Ga0208375_1004465_pt1 | contig 10997 bp, 6 predicted proteins | sample RifOxyD1_FD_184038 | JGI IMG/M metagenome (GOLD analysis project Ga0208375, IMG submission 184038) | Soil microbial communities from Rifle, Colorado - Rifle Oxygen_injection D1 (SPAdes) | ecosystem: Environmental > Terrestrial > Deep subsurface > Rock core/Sediment | place: Rifle, Colorado... | reverse complement strand
TCCAATATTCCATATTTAGCATTCACTATTTTGGTGTCCACCGCGTCCAAAACAGGGGTCAATTATGTATATAAATTCCAGATTACCTGGCCTTTGCTGAGTTGTTTATTATAAGAAGAGAAGGCGGAATAAATATCCAGAGTAAGTGCTTGACTTTAATTTCATTTCCTATAGAATAGCCAGCACGTAACTATGATATTGAACACAAAGAAACGCACCCGCGCATAACATTTCGCCCAGTGCGAATGTGTTGCCGCGGAAACGCGGACTTTTTATTTCAAATCACGGAGGTACGCAGTTTATTTGACAGACATCATGAGTGAATGTTGCGCGAGTGAAAGTGTGAATACATAGTGTTCCTACTTTCACTCGCATGACTAAGCGAATGATGGTTTGTCTCGCGCAAGCGAGCGAATTGCATATTCTAAGGAACAGATTGATAAGGTCTGTTCCGCAAGTCCTGTGTACTCGACATACACAGGCAGGTTAGTAGTGTGCCCGGCAAGCGGTTGCACTACTGACAAGGTAAGGTGTGTCAGGTTAAGACAAATGAGTCGGCTTTGCCGCTGACTTGGGTCTTTTCGTCCCTGATGCACCATGTCCGACCCTAACAAGGGCCGGGCAAACACAAACGTCCAGAGTATGTATCTCTGGACACACTCAATCCGGCCCTGTTAGGGTCGGACAAGAAAATTGTACAGCGGTGTACAGCATTTATGTTTGGATCGGATGAATACCTTATGCAGTCGATGGTGTAGTTCCTTTACTTTGGAGCGAGCGAGGGTCATGGAAGAGTTTACTCTTCCATGACCGAGCGAGCGAACAAAGGAAGGAACGTTGTACACCATCGCTGTAGCGATGGTGTACAACGTTCCTTACAGGAATGTAAGGGTTTTAGGTGGATGCCTAGGATAAGAGAAGCGATGAAGGACGTGATATGGCTGCGATAAGTTTCGGCGAGGTGCCAAATAACCTTCGACCCGGAAATTTCCGAATGGGGAAACCCTCCTGCTTTCAGCAGGAATCTGTGTATGCAGATGCGCACCCAGGGAAGTGAAACATCTCAGTACCTGGAGGAATAGAAAGCAATAAACGGAACTTTCTTTCTGAACGGATGCCTAGCATCACGTTCTGGATTTATCTTGAGCGGTGATGCGAAAGTACCATTACGTTCAGGAAGAAGGTTCTTGCGATTCCCTTAGTAGCGGCGAGCGAAACGGGAACAGCCCAAACCATTCGTGTTTACATGAATGGGGTTGTAGGGCAGAGTTGGCATTTAGTTGCAATGAGTTACAAAATGTATGTATAGAAAAATGCGTTGGAAAGCGCGACCCCAGTAGGTAATAGTCCTGTATTCGAAATATATACAACTCATCTGATTCTGTTCCTGAGTAGTTCGGGACACGAATAGCCCGAATGAATCTACCAGAACTAACTGGAAAGGCTAAATATTCTCTTATACCGATAGTGAACAAGTACCGTGAGGGAAAGGTGAAAAGAACCCCGGAGAGGGGAGTGAAATAGATCTGAAACCTAAAACTTACAAGGAGTCGGAGCCCAGCACTTTGTTTTGGAATGAATTCAAAAACAAAGTGCTGGGTGACGGCGTGCCTATTGAAGAATGAGCCGGCGAGTGTACCTTTATCCTTCGTCTAAGTGGTAATCCCACGGAGGCATAGTGAAAGCGAGCGTGAATAGCGCGAAAATATAGGATAGGGGTACGACCCGAAGCGGGATGAGCTTGCCATGAGCAGGGTGAAGCGACTGTAATAGGTCGTGGAGGCCCGAACCGGTTGGCCGTTCAAAACCATCGGATGACTTGTGGTAAGGAGTGAAAAGCTTATCGAATTCCGTAATAGCTGGTTCTCTCCGAAACAGCTTTTGGGTTGGCGTCGTGTGATCCCTCTGGGGGTAGAGCACTGGCAGGAACAAACAGGGAGAAATCTCGTTGTTCCTATCAAACTCCGAATACCAGTAGGTTATAGCACGGCAGTTAGACTGTGGGGGCGAAGCTCCATTGGTCGAAAGGGAAACAGCCCAGATCGCCGATTAAGGTCCCTAAATATATGCTCAGTGCAACTTGAGGAGGTGAGGATTCTCCGACAATCAGGAGGTTGGCTTAGAAGCAGCCATCCTTTAAAGATAGCGTAACAGCTCACTGATCGAGAGTCCTTGCGCCGAAGATGATCGGGGCTCAAGCATATTACCGAAATCGCGGATTCGAGCGCATCACATTGCATGTGATGTGCAGTTGCATAGTTTAAAAGTTGAACGGTTGCATTGTACGCGTTTCGCGCGCCACTATGCAACTTTGCAACCATTTAACTATTTAACTGTAGCATCGCGCGCAGCGTGATGCGTTCGAGTGGTAGGAGAGCGTTCGTATTGCAATGAATCCAAGGCGAGAGCCGCGGTGGAGCGATGCGAAGTGAGAATGCCGGCACAAGTAACCGCAAGACGGGTGAGACCCCCGTCCGCCGAAATACCAAGGTTTCCTTTGCTATGTTGATCAGCGAAGGGTTAGTCGGTCCTAAGGAAATCCCGAAAGGGGGATTCGATGGATAGCAGGTTAATATTCCTGCACACTGTTATGTTGCGATGGAGGGACGGAGGGTTGTACTTAACGCGACTTATTGGATTGTCGTAGGAGGTTCGAGGGTGCTAGATAGGCAAATCCGTCTAGCGTTAGCCCGAGTTCAGTCTAAAGGTGAGGCTTCGGCCGATCTGATGTTAGGGAGCACGCTTCCAAGAAAAACTTCTAAGCATAAACATAACGGTTCCGTACCGCAATCCGACACAGGTGGTAGAGTCGAGAAGACTAAGGCGAACGAGTGAGAGGTCCTCAAGGAACTCGGCAAATAAGCGGCCGTAACTTAGGGATAAGGCCTGCCCAATGCACCACTTTGTCCTCAACAATGGAAAGAAGAAAAGTGGTGGCAAGATTAAAAACACTTAAAGAAGCACGTGGCAAAGTGATTGCGTGGTGCGAAAAATTTGGTCTGGATTATTTTTGAAGATGGCGACGAGCTCGTCATTTCTGCTTATGCAGACAAAAAAGATGCTGATGAGCTGCAAGCAGCTGCACGGCGTCTATAGAAGTTGAGGCTAAAGTGGTGTATTGGGCCGCAGCGAAAGATTTCCTGCCGACTGTTTATCAAAAACACAGCTCCCTGCGAACTCGCAAGAGGATGTATAGGGGGTGACGCCTGACCTATGCTGGAAGGTTAAGTACGGGGGGTGATATGATCTTCGGATTGTATTGCTGGACTGTATAAGCCCCAGTAAATGTCAGCGATAACTATAATCGTTCTAAGGTTCAGCGTGTTATTACCAACCTAGGACATTCGATGTCCTAGGTTGGCTCAATGCGCTGACGGATTGGAACGATTATATGAGACCGCAAGGTCTCATTGGTAAACATCCTAGCCATAGTTACCTTGCGCACCGAAATGTGCGCATAATCCAAATCTAGCCAACAAGAGACCAGATGCTAGATACCCAAGTGCCCTCCGATTTATCGGGAGTAACGGGTAAAGATAGAGTCCTATTGTGCAAGCGAATAGGGAATATAGAGCGTATTTCCTTGTCGGGTAAGTTCCGACGTGCACGAATGGCGTAACGAGTGGGAAACTGTCTCGAGGACCTGCTCGGTGAAAATACAATCGCGGTAAAGATGCCGCGTACCTGCAGATAGACGAAAAGACCCCAGGAGCTTTACTGTAGCTTCGTATTGAGGCTATTGAATTTATGTGTAGCATAGTGGGGAGACTTTGAAGCGGGCTTTCGGGTACCGTGGAGTCGCAATATGAAATACCCATCTTAATTTTGGTAGTTTCTAACCTGGTTGAAAAAATCAATTAGGGACAGTGCGTGGCAGGCAGTTTTAGTGGGGCGCTACCCTCCCAAAAAGTAACGGAGGGGTCTCAAGGTTGGTTAGGCGCGAATGGAAACCGTGCTGATAGTGTAATGGCATAAACCAGCTTGACTGTAAGGCGTAGGTGCCAAACAGATACGAAAGTAGAGCATAGTGAACCGATGGTCCGCGTTAGATGCGGCCGGAGATTACCCGATAAAAGTTACCCTGGGGATAACAGGCTAGTTGTGCCCAAGCGTCCATAGCGACGGCACAGTTCGGCACCTCGATGTCGGCTCGACTTATCCTGGGGCTGGAGCAGGTCCCAAGGGTTTGGCTGTTCGCCAATTAAAAAGTCACGCGAGCTGGGTTTAGACCGTACAGGTTCTAATACGAAAGTATTTGAATTGGTACTTGTACCGTCTAAACCCCATTGAGTATTCGTTTATTGAAATAAAGAAAAGAACCAACCATCACGGCGGCGATGTGTAGTAATACATATCGACAAGCTGGCTTATATCGGTAGAACCCAATTGTGAAAACAAGGGCAATACCGAGGGAAAGACTACCTAGTGTGTAGTGTGCCCGTAGAGACTGAACGCCAGACACCTTTAATAAAGGTGAAGATACAGTCCGATCCTCATAGTAATGTGAGTAAACAAAATGCGTGAGACAGGTTGGTCTCCTATCTACTGCAGGCGTCGATATTTGAAGAGATTTGTCCCTAGTAAGTAAATTGCTACTTCATGAAGAGATTCATGATGACAACATGGCTTATAACGGTGAAGTCTACGTCAAGTCTGGTTTTAGAGGTTAATACACCGCGGTCCTGTGTGTATTAAACTCGCTTGAGGACCGGAATATTGATATGATAATACCGTGGGAAGTCGATCCAAAACAGATTTAGCATACATTGCTGGTTTCCTTGATGGAGACGGAAGCTTAATGTTGCAGGTTAAATTACGCAGCGACACTAGTCGTGGCGTCAGATTTATGGCTACATTATGTCTCTATCAAGATACTCGCCACGAAGAACCACTTTTGTGGATTCGTAAAGTGCTTGGCATTGGTTACATATCTCATCGTAAAGATGGGATGACCGAGCTGAGAGTTAATGGTTTTGCTTCAATACAAGAGGTACTTGTGAAACTCCGTCCGTTTATTCGGTTTAAAATTGTTCAAGCTGATGCTTTACTGCATGCTTGTGCATTATTAAAACTGAAAAAAATAAGCGAATTGTGTGAACAAGAATTGTGCACCCTAGTAGATTTAGTTTTTGTTATCAGAAACTCTAACTACAAAAGTAACGCAACTCTGAGTAAAGAAGTATTGCTTAATCGTTTGGGTTTGACCCCGTAACGACTGTGGCGCACTTGCGCCCAACTTATATGTAGAGGAATCATTTCTTTGAAAATGACTGCTCATATGGGTTACATGCCATCGCCCTCATCGTACTTTTAGTACGGACGGGTGAAGATATAGTCTGTGCTCCTAGAAATAGGGGAATCAACGACGAGAGGACCGGGATGAACTGACCTCTGGTCTATCGGCTGTCACGCCAGTGGCACTGCCGAGTAGCTATGTTGGGAATGGATAACCGCTGAAAGCATCTAAGCGGGAAGCCAACTCTAAGATTAGATATCATTAAGTCCCCAGAGAGATGATCTGGTTGATAGGCACTAGATGGAAGTGCAGCAATGCATGGAGTCAAGGTGTACTAATAGGACGTAATTCCTGTAAGGAACGCTGTACATCATCATGTGCACAAAATTGACGAACTTCTTCGTTGGGTCGCTGGCAATAATGCTCGCTGGACTTCGTGTCCCACTCGCATTATTGCCAGCAACCCGCCTCGAATTTCATTCAATTTATGTGCACATGTGGTAAGACAGTATACCGAACAAGAATGTTGTACCAAAGAAGCTGACAATTTTTGAAGAGTGCTTGTCCGACCCTATTCAGGGCTGGATGAATTGTGTTACCAAAGTCGATTGTATTGAAAGATACATAAATTAGAATATGCAAAGTTAATATCGTGTAAAATGAGCCAGGTAGCTCAACGGTAGAGCATTCTTTTATGCGCTTGAGGGCGTAACCAATGTTGGGACCTACTTTTGTAGGGTCGTGAGGTAAAACTTACACTCCATCACGGTTTAAAGAAGAGATCCAAGGTTCGATTCCTTGGCCGGGTACCATTCCTTTCGAATGGTCTCATCTTACACGATAGTAACAGTCAAATAAAATTCAAGATTGAAAGTTGGTGCTTTAGCGGAGGGGGTACACCCGTTCTCATTCCGAACACGGCAGTTAAGCTCTCCATCGCCGATGGTACTCCGCAAGGGGAAGAGTAGGTAGGCGCCAACTTTGAGTCTTGAATTACAGGAAACCACCTTAGAGGGTGGTTTTTTGTTTTAACAGAGAGGGTGAGAAGTGACTCAATGTCACTTCGCAAGACCTTGCCTAGTATTTTGTAAAAATACTGACAAGGTATACAGCCGCTGTAAGCGGAGAAGTGACTCAATGTTGTGTAAAATAATGAGCGTAGCGATTATATTTTTCATACGTAGAATTTTTTATCCCTAATAAAAATTCTTGCACTTCGCCAGACCTTGCCTAGTATTTTGTAAAAATACTGACAAGGTATACAGCCGCTGTTAAGGGAGGCGAAGCAATCCACGTCATCCGTTGTTCCGTCTTTGCGAGCCACAGCGCGGCAGGAAACAAAATAGCGAGCGAGTGGACAGCGTCTGTATTATCATACAAATTTCACTCACTCGGTCATAAAAATAAAACTACACTACGTTACGTCTTATTTTTACGACACTCATTCGTTTATCTATAAGGAAGCAATCCAGTAGTTTTGAGATTTACGGATATAATATTGTATTTTTAGATAAGTATGTTATACTTACCGCAGTTAAGTTTACCTTGAACAAGGGCGGGGTGATTCTGGGGAAGATGAGTGTGTGGGTGTACTTATGACCTACATATCCATCGACCGATAGTGTCGCTTTATTCCAGTGGTCTTCGCTCCACCACTGTCGCCCTTATGCCCGCCCTGTTGAACCTCTGCTGTGCCTTGCGCATGTCTTTGGTCCGGGGCGGGCATTTATGTCTGCTATACTATGGTAATGAAAAGTTTTCGCTTCTGGGCATTTTGGCGAAGGGTTCAATATGGTACCGGCTATTTGGTTATTTTGTCACTGCTGATAGTTGGAGGTTATTATAAATATTTGTACGCTCCAGCCACTTGTTTTGACAATATACAAAATGGCTCCGAATTGGCAGTTGATTGTAGTGGCTCTTGTACTCGTATCTGTGCTTTTACAGTATCTCAACCAGTGGTGGCTTGGGCCAAGAGTTTTAAGATAACTGATGGCCAATACAATGCTGTGGCTTATGTTGAAAATAATAATAAAGGCATTGGTACTCCCGCCATTGAGTATATTTTCAAGTTATATGACAAATCTGGTCTGATTACCGAGCGCCGCGGTACAACTGTTTTACCACCAGATAACACTTACCCTATCTTTGAAGGCAGAATTGAAACTGGCTCACGTGAGCCGACAGAAACAACTCTAGAACTCAGCCCAGTTAAATTGTGGTTACCATCAACCTTTAGTCGTTCACAATTCAAAACCGCCAATTTACAATTACTGGGAGCTGATGTTCGTCCTCGTCTTAATGTCACTTTGAGTAACACTGATTTGAATGAATCAAGAGACGTGGAAGTGGTGGCGACAATTTTTAATGCTCAGGGCGTCCCTCTGACCGCTTCACAAACCTTTATAAAAAATATTCATGGTCGTGGCCAAGCTGATGTTGTCTTTACTTGGCCTCGCCCCATTGCCAAAACCATTCGTAGTTGTGACGTCCCGACTGATGTGGTAATGGCCATTGACCTCTCAGGCAGTATGAATAATGATGGCGGTGTTCCACCAGAACCAATTTCGTCAGTCCTTAAATCAGCTGGTGCGTTTGTTAATAATCTTCGTCCTAATGATCAGGTGTCTGTGGTTACTTTTGCCACTAAATCAACCACTGTTTTATCATTAGCGCATACTTTTAGTACCGCCTCAGATTTAATTAGTAAATTAAAAATTGATTCCAAAGAAGAAACTGGTAGCACCAATACCGGGTCCGCATTTCAGTCTGCCAAAAACGAATTGTCATCAGTCAAACACAATGACATGGCTCGTCGGGTCGTGGTTCTCTTGACAGATGGCTTAGCCAACGAGCCAGAGCCAGAGCCAGAGGTCTTTGCTCTAACACAAGCAAAATCTCTTAAAGACGACGATGTCACTATTTATACTATCGGTCTAGGAGGAGAAGTTAATATGGACTTTCTAAGACAAGCAGCTTCAACCCCGGGTATGGCCTACAACGCCCCCACGACCGCCACGCTGGGTAATATCTACCAAACCATCACCGCCGATATTTGCGAAGAGGGGGCCGCCCGTATTGATATCATTCCCAAAACTAATGCTGGCTTTGCAACCTATCCTTAGTTTGTATATGCTGTAGGTATGCACGGATTACGAGTTTTCTTTCAGTCGTTTGACGGTATCCTGTTTGTGGCCATGTTATTGCTAACTTTTTTTGGTTTAGTAACCATGTATTCCTATCAGGGCGAAAATATCTATTTTAATAAACAGCTGTGGTGGATTGGAATAGCGGTAATGACTTTTGTCTTAGCTCTTTTACCAGACTACCGATTTTTTAGAGTTGGTAATACTACTTTTTTTGTTTATTTGGCCACTATCATTGCTCTAATACTGGTATTAGTTATTGGAGAGGTCACCCTTGGAGCACAAAGTCGTTTTAATTTTGGTTTTTTTAGTCTGCAACCATCTGATCCGGCCAAGCTGGTCTTGATTATTGTGCTGGCTAAATATTTTTCCAAGCGTCACGAAATGATTGGTGATTTTAGACACATCATCATTTCTGGTCTGTATACTTTTGGGGTGTTTGCCCTGGTATTTATCCAGCCAGATTTCGGTTCGGCCATTATTTTATTCTTTATTTGGTTTGGCATGATCCTGGTAGCGGGAATAAAATTTCGTCACCTGATGATAGTTTTTCTTCTAGGGGCGATTACTTTTGGCGGTATGTGGCAATTTGGTTTTCATGATTATCAAAAGCAACGCATTGCCACCTTTCTTAACCCGCTCCAGGATATACAGGGGGCTGGATACAATGCTTATCAATCAACCGTGGCGGTGGGATCGGGGGAGTTGTTGGGAAAAGGAATTGGTTATGGTACTCAATCAAAATTACTATTTTTACCAGAATATGAGACAGACTTCATCTTCGCTGCTTTTGCCGAAGAGTGGGGTCTATTAGGTGTTTTACTGCTATTTTTTTGCTTCGGAGTGGTGATTTGGCGACTGCTATATCATGCCGCTCATGGCGCTAGTAATTTTGAAACACTCTTTGCTTGTGGGGTAGCCATTCTACTCGTCAGTCATTTTTTTGTTCATATTGGCATGAATATCGGACTGTTACCGGTTACCGGTACCACGGTACCTTTTCTTAGTTATGGCGGGTCCCACTTAATAACTGAGTTTTTGGCCATTGCTATGGTATTAGCAATGCGTCGTTATTCTCGTAAAAATATGACACTGGAATTAGAAACAGATTCAATGTTTTTGGCCTAAATAATTTTCGGTAATTTTTAAGGAACCAGGGCTGGGTCTTCTACAACATCAATTGCTGGAGCAGAAAAGGTGTTGATGTTCATATAAATAATCAAACCAAACATAATTACCACCAAGATGAATAAATAGATGTTGGCTTGTTGCTCATTTTTTGCTAATCCCCAGCTGATAAGTTTTTTTGAAAAGCCGGAACTGGTTTGGTGCGGTCGGACATTTCGATTGATCGGGCTTTCATCATTAAATTCAATTTGTGTCATATAAATAAAAGTTTATTTTAATCTTAATTACATTATAATCCGCTCTCTACGATAAAAATCTCTTATCCACTATTACTAATTTTAGGCCAAATAGACATTTGATAATTGTTATACTGTATTTATAATATTTGAGTATGAAACTTCGGACACTAAAACCAAATATTCAGTCACAACGAGGATTTACTCTGATAGAACTAATGGTGGTGATTGCCATTATTGGTCTTTTAGCGTCCACGGTTTTAGCGTCACTAAGTAGTGCTCGTTCATCCGCTCGTGATGCTGGACGGCTTTCAGACATTAAACAATTACAAATTGCTCTAGAGCTATATCGTAATGCGAACAACGGTCTGTATCCTACCAATCCAACTTCATCGCAGGTGGTAAATATGAACTCGGGAACGGCTAATATAACGCCATACATTAGTCCGATACCAAAGGACCCAACCTACACGGGGGCAAATGGATATCTTTATAACCAGGGTAATATTGGGGGTTTGAATCGTACTTCTTATACAATGGTATTCAAATTTGAAAATCAGAGGGTGAATCGGGTTGGTAAATTGATACCAGCAAATACATGGTGTAGCATTACTGGTGGTAGTGGCAATGGCCAAAGCTCTTGGAATGGCATGAATGACACTACGGGTGTCTATGATAACTTAAATTACACCCCTTGTTTCTAGTGTCTATATAAATCTTCAGTTATCTTAGTCATTTTCTCTATGGTTCTAGCACTCATCTTCTCTAACAGATTATTAGCTAATGATTTAGCTAAATCGGGATTGTCTATTAACTTCTTTATGGCTTCATGGATGGCAGAAATATCATCAGGTGGAACTAAAAGTCCACTCTGATTATTAATAATTATATCTGGAATGCCACCAACGTTGGTCGCCACTACTGGTAATTCAGCTAAACCAGCTTCGTGAAGAACGTAGCCGTACGATTCAGATTTGGAAGCCAGGACGAACATATCAAAGGCCTTGAGGAAACGAGCCGCTTCGGTAATGTTCCCCAAAACAAAGATATTTTCTGTTAAATCGGCATCTACTATTCGTTTTTCAATAGCACTCCTCAGCTCTCCGTCTCCAATAAGAATCAGACGGAGGGTGGGGTAATTTTTTACCAGTTCGCTTATGGCCTCAATTAAAATATGGTGGCGTTTGATGGGATGAAGCTCGGCCACACAGACGAGCCAAGGGTCAGATTGGTAGGGTAGTAGGCGCGGGG
>Ga0208375_1004463_pt1 | contig 10999 bp, 8 predicted proteins | sample RifOxyD1_FD_184038 | JGI IMG/M metagenome (GOLD analysis project Ga0208375, IMG submission 184038) | Soil microbial communities from Rifle, Colorado - Rifle Oxygen_injection D1 (SPAdes) | ecosystem: Environmental > Terrestrial > Deep subsurface > Rock core/Sediment | place: Rifle, Colorado... | reverse complement strand
GGTTTTAACCCTCGGAGATTCATTTAATTTATTATCTTTTTAAGTTAATTTTGAAAAAGAATACTAAATTCAGATCCTAAATTTCCTGTTTTTGCATCACTCGATGACCACTTGGGTCGCCGAGTGCCCCGGCGGATGCCGGGGTGTATCGAGGCGACCATTAGAAATACGTTACTTCCCTCTCCTAGGCGAAGCCTACAGGAGAGGGAAGACCTGCCTGCCGGCAGGCAGGGGGTGAGGTTAAATTATAGATAGGGGGTGAGGCCAAAACACGAAACAGCTTGGTGCAGAGTGAGCCTACCGCAAGCGGGAGAAATAAATCTCATGGCTCAAACCCTGTTTGTTACCAAGCTGTCGTAAGTCAAATATAGTAAATTTGTCCTCACTTTGCAAGTAATATTTGATATATTACGAGAGTAATGATCATTAAGGTTTATAAACAATTAACAGAGTATTTTTTTAACAATATTTTATGACCGAAGAAAATTTACTAATTGGTTCTTTATCTAGCGATCTTTTTAGAATAGCCTCTTCAACTTACAGAGGATCAATGGTGGCAGCTGATCGTTTTAATATAGAATCAAAGAAATGGTTGTTGAGCTTAAAAAAATATAAACCAAAACATTATATTAGCAAAATTTTACATGATTTAGAAAATAATTTATTGGATCAAAAAAATGATTTGGAAAAAGCTGAAAAATGTCTCATGTATGCTACTTTATTAGAAAACTATGCTTTAAAGAATATTTATGCCTGATTTTGTGCATCTACACCTCCATAGCGAATATTCCATGTTAGATGGATTAAACATTATTAATCCGCGTCATAAAACTCACGCTCTGATAGAAAAAGCTAAAGCCTTGGGCATGAAAGCTCTAGCCATTACCGACCACGGCGCCATGTATGGTGCCCTTCATTTTTATAACGCCTGTCGCCACGCTGGGATCAAGCCGATTATTGGAGTAGAAACTTATGTGGCTCGTCAATCGCGTTTTGATAAGCAAAGTCGCCCGGGAGCTGACCAAGCGCATCTAACTTTATTAGCCCAAAATCACACCGGCTACGTGAATTTAATGAAATTAGTTAGCTTGGCTCATTTGGAAGGCTATTCTTACAAACCCCGGATTGATTTAGAGCTTTTGTTCCAACACGCCGCAGGGGTAATTGTTTTGTCTGGTTGCATGAGTAGTTTTTTTAATAAATTATTGTTAGATAAAAAAGATGAAGAGGCGCTAACTCATTTTAAAAAATTTAAAGAAGTATTTGCCGATCGTTTTTATATCGAGCTCCAACGCAACCCCAATATTCCCGAGCAAGCAGAGTTGAATGATAAATTGATTAAGATTGCTCGAGATTTAGCTTTGCCGCTAGTAGCCACCAACGATGTGCATTATTTGGAAAAAGAGGACGCGGTAGCTCACGATGCCATCTTGTGTGTAGGTACCAGAAAACTGATTACTGATGAAAAAAGAATGAAATTTAGTAGCAACGATTATTATTTAAAAAGTGCAGAAGAAATGGCCGCCATTTGGCACGATTATCCAGAAGTCATTAGCAACACCGTCAAATTAGCTGATAGCTGCGACTTGCAAATTCCTACGGGCAAACTTATCTTTCCTAAATATCCACTACCAGCTGGAGAAACAGTCGATAGTTTTTTTGCCAAATTAAGCCAGCAAAAAATGATGGATAAATTTACTGGGGCTGATGCGAGTTACCTCAAAACCTTGCAAGCGCGTTTGGATTATGAAATTAAAATCATTCAAGACAAAGGCTATAGCGCTTATTTTTTAATTACCCAAGATTTTGTCAACTGGGCCAAAGCTCAAGGCATCGCGGTTGGTCCGGGTAGGGGTAGCGCCGCCGGGTCTTTAGTATCTTATGTGTTAGGCATTACTACTTTAAATCCCCTGGAACACAAATTGCCTTTTGAAAGGTTTTTAAATCCAGAACGGCCTACTCCGCCAGATATTGATTTAGATTTTGCCGACAATCGCCGCGACGAAGTGATTGATTATTGTGCCAAAAAATACGGAGCAGACCAAGTGGCGCACGTGATTACTTTTGGAAGGATGGAGGCTCGAGTGGCCATTCGTGATATTGGTCGGGTGTTGGGCATGCCCTATGAAGAGCCAGATAAAATTGCTAAATTGATTCCCAATAATCCAGGTAAAAAAACTTCTTTAACCGAAGCAGTCAAAGTTGTTCCTGAGCTACAAAGTTATTACAGTCAAGTTAAATATCGCCAGTTAATTGACTTGGCTAAAAAAGTGGAGGGGCTGGTGCGGCACAATAGTGTGCATGCGGCGGCCATCATCATTGCCGATCGTTCTCTGTCTTTTTACACTCCGATTCAAAAAGATAATAAATCAGACAAAATGGTGACTCAATACGACATGTATGCTCTGGATTGTAATGTGGACGATGATGCCATTGGTTTATTAAAATTCGATTTTTTAGGCTTAAGAAACTTATCCATCATGGAGGCGGCAATTAATTTAATTTATCAAACTAAAAAAGTCAAAGTTGATTTAGATAATCTCAGTTTAGATGATAAAAAAACTTACCAGTTGTTAGCCAAAGGGGAAACTATGGGCGTCTTTCAGTTGGAGTCAGCTGGCATGAGGCGGGTGGCCAAAACCTTAAAACCCAATCAGTTTAGCGATATTTCCGCTCTGCTGGCTTTATACCGCCCAGGTCCCATGGAGCTGATTCCCCAATTTATTGAAGGTAAATTAAATCCTAAGAGCATTAAGTATCTTGACCCGTCACTGAAAGAAATTTTTGCGGAAACTTATGGAGTGATGGTTTATCAAGAGCAAGTGATGCAGATTTTTGAAAAAATGGCTGGCTATAGTTTGGGGGAAGCGGATATGATTCGCCGTGCCATGGGTAAAAAGAAAAAGAAAATTTTGGATGAAAATAAAAAACGTTTTGTCGAGGAGTCTAGTAAAAGAGGGTACAAGCCAGCAGTAGCCGAAAAAGTTTGGCAATACATTATGGCTTTTGCTAATTACGGTTTCAATAAAGCTCATGCGGCTTCTTATGCCATGATTTCTTATCAGACGGCTTACTTGAAAGCTAATTTTCCAGTGGAGTACATGGCGGCCTTGATGAGTGTGGAGGCAGCCGCCGGTAGTATCTCAGCCGAAGAAAAAATTGCCCGAGCTGTAGAAGTAAGTAAAAAAATGGGGATTGCCATTTTGCCACCCAATATCAATCATTCGGATGCCGATTTTGTGATCGAGGGCAAGGCGATTCGTTTTGGTCTTAATGCCGTGAAAAATGTGGGCGTAGCGGCCATTGAAAATATTTTAGCTACTAAGAAACGCCATGGTCAATTTAAATCATTAACTGAATTTATTTATGAAACTGATAGTAGAAAAGTAAATAAAAGAGTTTTGGAAAGTTTGATTAAAGTCGGTGCCATGGATGAATATGGGACCAGAGCAGCCATGCTAGAAAATTTGGAAAAAATTAGGCAAACGGCCTCACAGTTTGAAAGTGCAGTGGATGGCCAAGATAATTTATTTGCCAATGTAGAAAGTGCGGCCGTGGCTTTACAAGATAGTTTTCCCCAGTTGGCTGAATATCCACGGCCAGAATTATTATCTTTTGAAAAAGAATTGTTGGGTTTTTATCTAACTGAACACCCCATGGCTAGGCGCTTATCGCTAGTGGCGGCCAAGGTAGAGAAAAAAATTGCTGATTTAGATCTGGAAATTCATGAAGGGCAAAGTTTTTTAGTGGGGGGAATTGTGCAAAGTTTAAGGCAAGTGACCACTAAAAAAACGGGTAAAGCCATGGCGTTTGGCACTTTAGATGATGGGAGTAGCAAATTAACTTTTGTAGTTTTTCCTAAAATTTATGAACAATTTACTAATTTATTAAAAGAAGGCGAAGTGCTACTGCTGAAAGGCAAGGTGGACAGCCGAGAAGGCGAGATTCAGCTCATGGTAGATAAGGTAATGGCGAACTCAGAATTAGCCGAAAATCATGCGGCCTCAGAGATGCATCAAGAATTATTTGTGCCGCGTAAAACTAGTCAGGCTAAAATGCAAGAGTTGGGCAAATTGTTAAAGGCCCACCCCGGTGATCAATCGGTGGCGGTGATCGTGCCCAATGGCGCTTCGCCCCAGCGTTTACTTTTGCCGTATGGGGTAAATTGGAATGATGATTTGCAAGAGCAAATTAAGGCTTTGCTTTCCTGAGCTTTGCTAATATAATACATTTCCATGAGCCTTCATGGATTATTTTCCCCCGTTGTTAAAAGTAATTTACCCACTAAATATGTTTTTGTGTCTGGTGGCGTATTATCTGGTTTGGGTAAAGGCATCACGGCCGCTTCTTTAGGTGTGATTTTAAAAACTCATGGCTACTCGGTTACCAATATTAAATGTGAAAATTATTTAAATCTCGATTCGGGCAACATCAACCCTATCGAACATGGTGATGTTTTCTTGTGCGAAGATGGCCTGGAAGCCGATTTAGATTTAGGCTCTTACGAAAGATTTTTAGGTGAAGAGGTGGGCTATAAAAATTTCACCACCATGGGGCAAATTTATTCTCAAGTCATCGAAAATAGTAAAAACTTGGAGTATGGTGGCAAAACAGTGGACGCTATGCCTTATGTGCCAGAGGAAGCTATCCGACGAATTAAAAGAGCTGCTGAAGGCTACAACATCATTTTAATAGAGTTGGGTGGCACGGCTGGCGAGTATCAGAACATTATTTATTATGAAGCCTACCGGATTTTAAAATTGCGTGAGCCGAAAAATGTGATTCACATTCATGTGACTTATTTCCCCAAGCCACCTCACATTAATGAATTAAAATCAAAACCTACCCAAATTTCTGTTAAATTGCTCAACGGCATGGGTATTCAACCAGATTTTATTATTGGGCGAGCAGAAGAAGAGCTAGATGATAAACGTAAGGAAAAAGTAGCCTATTATTGCAATTTGGCTACCGAGGATATTATTTCCAATCCTGATTGTGAGAGTATTTATCAAATTCCTCTGGTTTTTAAAAAGCAAGCCCTAGATGCTAAAGTGTTACGTAAATTAAATTTACCAGTCAAGCAAAGTAAAACCGGCCTTAAGTCTTGGGAAAAATTGGTGAAAGATATTTTATCGCCCAAGAAAAAAACCATCAGCGTGGCGATTATTGCCAAATATATCAGCACTGGTGACTATGAATTGCAAGATTCTTACCATTCTTTAATTGAATCTTTAAAACATGCCGCCTGGCATCATCAGGTTAATTTAAATTTATTGTTTATTAATGCCGAAGAGCTGGAAACTCATCCTCAAAAAGCTTTAGCTAAATTAAGAAAAGCCGGCGGAGTGATCGTCCCCATTGGCTGGGGAGAGCGGGGAGTGGAGGGCAAAATTGCAGCCATTAAGTATGCGCGGGAAAATAAAGTGCCTTATTTAGGCTTATGCTATGGCATGCAATTAGCTTGTGTGGAGTTTGCCCGGAATGTATTGGGTCTAACTGATGCCAATAGTACTGAAGTTAATCCAGAAACTACTCATCCCATTATTCATGAGATTCCTTTCAACGAAAAATATCAGCGGATCAAGGGTGAGGGGGCTAGCATGCGCTTGGGTGCTTATGATTGTGTGCTCAAGCCAGGTACTTTGGCCGCCAAGGTTTATGGCAAATTAAAAATTTCCGAAAGACATCGCCATCGTTTTGAGTTTAATAATTTCTATCGCCAAGCTTTGGAAGAAAAGGGGCTAATTATTTCTGGCACTAGTCCAGATGATTTTTTTGTGGAAATGATTGAGCTATCGCAGAAAGTGCATCCTTTCTTTTTAGCAACTCAAGCACATCCAGAATATAAATCTAAGCCGCTTACTCCGCATCCGGTGTTTGTGGAGTATTTGAGAGCGGTAAAAAATAGTTAATCAATTTTATATATGAAGTCAGGCTTTCCAGATGGGCTTTCCCATCTTGGAAGTTTAATGTAAGTGATAGTTACGGTTTTGGTTTTTTCCCCAATTTTAATTGTGTGAGTAACAGTCTGTCCTTCATTTTTTGGTAGAGTTAAGCACTCAGTAAAAATTACTCTAGCGGCTTCCAAATCTCCTACAAACTTATGAGACAATGGCAGTGATGGTTCTCTTTCTCCTGGTCTTCTAGGCATATCTTTTCTTTCTACCAATTTCTCCGGAGTATATCATATCCCCTAATTTATTGTAGAATATGCTTAGTGATCAAAAAATACTTTCGCCGCCACCCCATCCGCACCAGACGCGCGCTGGAGATTTTACCCGGCTTTTTTTCCTGGAGCATGATTTTATTTCCTATTTGGGGATCATTTTTGGTTCCCACCTTGGTAGCCTATTACGTCATCACCTTCGCTGTCTATTGGCTGTATCGCAGCTTTTCGCTAGCTATTTTATCTACTTTAGCTCACCTAAAAATTAGGGCGGCCAGCAAATTTGATTGGGTGGGGGATCTTAAAAAAACTTTTCCAGAGAAATGGGATAGTATTCATCATTTAATTATTATTCCCACTTACAAAGAGCCACTTTCTACTTTGGAAAGAACTCTAGATCATTTGGGCAAGCAAAATTTTCCCCTTAAAAATTTGCACATCATGCTGTCTTTTGAAGATAGAGAAGGGGAGGAAGCCAGGGAGAAGGCCAAAGAATTGAGTAAAAAATATACTCGATATTTTGGTCACCTATGGACCACTTTTCATCCAGACATTGAAGGTGAAGTGAAAGGTAAATCTTCCAATACTTGTTGGGGTGCCAAAGTAGCTAAGAAAAAGCTAGTTGATCAGTTGGGTTTAGAGATTGAAAAAATCACTATCACCAGCGAAGATGCTGACGCTTTATTTCACCAGAGCTATTTTGCTTATTTGACTTTTGAATTTTTAAAAAGCCCGACGCCTTTTAACAAGGCTTGGCAGGGCAATATTGTTTTTTATAACAACATTTGGAAGGTACCGGCGATGGTGCGAGTGTTGTCTTCGGTTTTTTCTATTACCCAAATGTATATTTTAATGCGGCACGATCGCTTGATTAATTTTTCTACTTATTCTACTTCTCTCAAACACGTCGATGAAATTGGCTATTGGGATACCGATGTCATTCCCGAGGACTATCGTTTATTTTTTAAATCTTACTTTGCTAAAAAGGGTAATTTTGATGTGGATCCGATCTTTTTGCCTATTAGCGCTGATGCGGCTGAGGCCGATGGCCGGTGGAATACCTATAAAAATCAATACCGGCAATTACAGCGTTGGGCCTGGGGCACCAGTGATGATGCCTACATTATTCGCCAGTATGTGCTGACAGAAGGAGTGCCGTTTTGGGATAAAACTATCAGAGTAATTAAAGTGATCGAAGATCATTTTTTGTGGCCGGTCAATTGGTTTGCCATTACAGTATCAGCTCTTTTTCCACCCCTGCTCAACGAGCAATTTAGCCGCACTGTCTTGGGGAAAACTTTGCCTCAAGTAACTTCGGCCTTGTTGACTTTGTCTCTAATTTCGATGGTGGCTATTTTTATTTTGGATGCTATTAATCGACCACAAAGACCACAAAAAAGTATTGTAGGAAAGCTTTTTTCTTATCTTTTACAGCCTTTAGAGTTTTTACTTTTGCCAGTAGTGGGTTTTTTCTTTTCCGCTTTACCTGGCCTAGACGCGCATACGCGCTTGATGTTGGGTAAATATATTGAATACAAGGTGACAGAGAAAATTTGACAAACAATTAAAATTAGGTTATATTCCCTTAAATTTATGAGGCATATTAGTTGCTCCCCCAGCATGTGGCAAATTCTCTTTACTACCAAGAGCTGGCGGGGGTGATTTTCATAAGTCATGAAAAAATAGAAAAAACCAACCCCCGGCGCACACCGGGGGTTTTTAGTATGTCTAAAGACAGAAAGCCTTTTGTACCAGAAATAATCTCTTGTGAGCCGAGCTTGCTTTTTTATTTGTTTGTTTTTTGTTGTTTAATTTTATTGGTTTTTCGAACTAATGATCCAGAGTTAAACTCAGTTTTGGCTCAAGTGGAAACCTCAGTGTCATTAGAAATGACCTTGGATAACTGCGCTGGTAAAGCCTACCAAGTTGATAGTGTTGAACGGTTTATTTTAGCCGCTCAAGAAGTCACCAATAATGCTCAATTTGAAAACGCTTGGTTGTGTAGTGATAACAATTGCGTCAACATCAGTTTTCCCGAGGAAAATTATGGTTTTCAAGTAGATTGGCCGGTAGTTTTAAATTTTTTAAAACGTGAGTCCAACCCATTTGCCGCAGAAAAATTTACTTGGGTTCACAACCATCCCAATAGTTTGCCTAAATTTTATGAAGCGCAAATTACGCCGCCTCCCTCAGATAAAGATTATTTTTTGCACCAAGAACTCCTATCACTAATTCAAGTATTAGATGGTAGAGATAATTTACAGGCAGTGGTTTTGGGCAACAAGGGAAATTGGTTTTTTAACGTTCCGAATAATAATAAATATTTTTTTGACAATTTAGATGAGTGGGATGACAAAAAATTCGAAGAATTAACGATGAGTAATGAATTCAATCCTGAGGCTTTAGAAAAATTTATGAAACAGCAAGGAGTGGAGCTTAAATATGAGGAAAAGTGATCAGAAAATAAATAAAAAATAACTAGCTATGCGCAAAGAAAGACTCAAAAATTTTCAGGTTTTTATTAGTTTATATTTAGTTTTATTCTTTCTTTGTTCACCAACTTGGGGACGGAGGTCGCACGAGGATGATGTCGACAATCGCATTCATGACCGAAATTGGATTGATAGCATATTTATTAAAAATATTATTTTTGCCCAGTCAGATGAGATAAACGAGCCAGAAATAAAGGAGTTAATGCGAGCGGACATTTTAACTCTCAATGCTTTGGGAAATCTCGCTATACAGTTATCTTTTTTGGAACAAGGTTTAGAAAGCGAAACTGCCATGACTGACGAACAGCTAACAGATTTGCTTCACTTAGTATTTGAGCAGACTCAGTTGACAGCGATAGGAGTGAACACAACTTATCCAGAAATATCATTTGATGCAAAATTAACCCAAAATGAGGACGGACTAACTAATTGTCAAACAGCTAGTTTATCTCTTAATCCAGATTTAAAGAACAATCAGGCAAAATTGTTGTGGGTGGCTACTCATGAACTAATGCACTATGCCTCCAACCTCTGTTTTAAAGGTTCAATGGATATACCTGCTGTGAGATTGCAAATGGAGCAAGCGTCTCAGATAAGAACTATTCAGATTTTGTCACAACTAGTAGATGGTGGAAGAACCGAGTTTTTGCCAGCCTTACTTTATGGTTTGAGGGAGATGGCTGTTTACAGCATGATTTATGTGGCAATTAAAAATCCAGAAGAACAAAACACCGACAAAATTTTAAAAGCTTATTTTCAGCGCTTGGCAGATGTAGGAGCAAATGAATGGTGGCTCAAAGAATACACTAGCGAAGAAAATTTGAGGGTATTACTAAGCGATTACCTAGTTTTACAAAGAGCAGAATTTTATGGCTGGAAGCCGCTTAATGAAGTATTGGGTCAATTTCGCGGCCAAGCAAGAGGAAAAATTCTAGCAGTTGATAGTTATGGAAGGGGTAGCTATATATCACCCGACCTATCTAATTTGCTGAATATTATAGAAACTTTAAGTGAATAGACCTGAACTTTTTAAAGAAAAGCGTAGTCTCAATCTAATTTCTATGATTAGACTTTTGAGTATTATTTTGCTTTTATATTTTTTCAAAGATAAAGACCTAGGCGCGACCAAAGAAGACCGCATTTTTGAAACGTTAATTACTGAAATTGCGCAAAGAAATGCCCAGGAAGATGCGGCTGTATTCGCTCGTAATAGAGAAATGACCGCTTTTGCTGATAAAGGAGTAATTACTGATTCTGTAGCCGAGCAGAGAAAGTTTGATCTTACTTTTGCAGAAGCGACTGAATTAGCAGCTTATTTTGATAAGCTAGCCAATCTTGTTTCTACACCCAATTTTCCCATGGATGAAGCTAGTTTAGAAATCATGGCTCAGAAGTATTTACCGATTTTGATAAATATCGGCGCCACTGATGAGACTCAAATGAAGTGGCCCAAAATCATCAAGTTTACTAATTGGAGTCAGAGTAATCCAGATCTTCATACCCGTGCTGTAGCTGTCTCAAGCTGTGGGCGGCAAAATCTGGAATTTAATCAGCGTTTAAACACCGATTGGAAGAGCAGCATGAGATCATGGTGGATTTTAGGCACTTTTTTGCATGAGAATACGCACTATTTGCAGATTTTTTGTCCATTCAATCTGACAGTTACTTATCAACAAGAACTAGCAGCTCAAGTGGTAATGTTGGAAGGATTGGGGGCTTGGGTGATAGAAGGGGATTATGATTTAGCTTTGCCTTCTTTGGTAATTGAGCTGCAAACTATGTCGGCGGCGACAGCCCAATATTTAGCCGTCCCAGAAGCAGAGAGAAGAGCTGATTTAGAAATGAATTATTATGCGCCGTGGGTGATGATTATTAGTTATTTAGCAGAGCCCAAACCAATCGAGGGTTTAGCCTTGCCACCTTTTATTACTAACAATGAAGTCAGAGCGAGATTATTCTACTTAAATAATTTATATCTTCTTTTGCGAGAGGGAAAACTGGAAATTTTGATGCAAGGATGATGATAGAAAGACCTAGACACGAGGTCATAGGATTTAGAGTTGGGGGTCGTGATTCCCCAATGTCAACTCCTTAGAAAGGAGGTGATCCATCCCCACCTTCCAGTAGGGATACCTTGTTACGACTTAGTCCTCATCGTCGATCTCACCGTAGAAGGGCCCATCTCTTGCGAGTTTGAGTCTCCCGCTTCGGGCGTTATCGACTTTGCTGGCTTGACGGGCAGTGTGTACAAGGAGCGAGAACGTATTCACCGCAACCTGCTGATTTGCGATTACTACCGATTCCGGCTTCATGAGGGCGGGTTGCAGCCCTCAATCCGAAC
>Ga0208375_1004461_pt1 | contig 11005 bp, 9 predicted proteins | sample RifOxyD1_FD_184038 | JGI IMG/M metagenome (GOLD analysis project Ga0208375, IMG submission 184038) | Soil microbial communities from Rifle, Colorado - Rifle Oxygen_injection D1 (SPAdes) | ecosystem: Environmental > Terrestrial > Deep subsurface > Rock core/Sediment | place: Rifle, Colorado... | reverse complement strand
TGGTAAGCAATTTATCAAGGATATGTTAAAAGATAGAAATGGTATCAAAAGTTATCCTTGGCTTGATCAAGGTGCATCTTATCCGAGACCCAAAACCGCCGTATATCAAACCCACGGTCAACTAAATTGGTTAATTGCGGCAAGTTCTTACGACGATGAATTTACGGCTGCTCTTGATAATATGAAAATAACCACCACGATTACACTTTTTGTTACTCTTATTATTGTGGCTGTTTCACTGATAGCTACAAATAAGGATTTAAAGGCCACTATTGGCATTTTAAATAAGCAGATAGGCATTTTAAAAACAGCTTCATCGGAAATATCCAAAGGCAATGATGATTTAGCAAGCCGAACCCAAAAGCAGGCTGCCTCATTAGAAGAAGCTGCCTCCACTTTGGAAGAAATCACGTCCTCCTTAAAAAGTATGACTGATTACACTTCCAAAGCACATGATCTTTCCGTCAGTGCTGTGACTTCCGCCCAAAGTGGAGTAGATGGCTCAAATCAGACATTGCAGGCCATGCATGAAATTTCTGCAAGCAGCAGTAAAATTGCTGAGATTGTATCCTTGGTTGAGGAAATCGCATTTCAAACCAATATTTTAGCAATCAATGCGGCGATTGAGGCTGCCAAAGCTGGTGATCTAGGAAAGGGTTTTGCGGTGGTGGCCATAGAAGTACGTGATCTGGCCCAAAGAACCGCCAACGCTACACTGGATATTAAAAATTTGATTTTAACCAGCATTGACAGGGTTAAAAATGGAGATCAATTGGTGAAAAACAATAACCAGACTCTAATTGAGATTTCCCAAAGTTTTCAAAATGTTGCTGACTTAATAAAAGAAATTTCTGCTAGCATGAAAGAACAATATACGGCTGTAGAAAATATCAATCAAGCTGTTATGGAAATTGACAACAATACCCAGCAAAATGCCGGACTGGTTGAGGAAGTAAGTGCTGCCAGTAATAACATGAACAGTGAGGTTCAACAGATTGTTAACAAGCTTGAAGATAAATTCGGGAGAGTATGAATGTGAAAAAACTGTATGTATTTATTTTTCGTTGTATAAAATACTTCTGGTGGCCATATACGATGTGATTTTACTTCTTACATGGACGGATCCAACATCTGTAAAAATTTGCATTTCCCCCACATAGGTAGGATTATTTTTTTCCAGTTCATCACCTAATATTTCTTCGGCGTCGTTTAGGTTTTCATAATACTTTCTGCTGTAAACCACTGCGCCTCTGGCATCTGACAAGGTATCCTTTACAATTGGTGCGCACACCTCATGCTCCACTATAATACTGCCTAAAAAATCCCGCAAAGCCTTGGGAATCTGGGGTATGGGTGAGAAATAAATATTGCCGATCTTTGATATAGGGATTTGAGATAATTTTTCATTTAAATTATCAATGGCCCTTTACTTTTTCATTGTAACATAATTATGGTGTATCAATGAAGTAGCTGACTGAGGCAATCTTTAATATTTTTAGCTTGAAAAGTAAAACCGGCATCAAGTAATCTTTTAGGCACCACTTTTTGACTGCCAAGAAGCAAGTTGCTTTTTTCACCCAGTATGCCTTTTAAAATAAAGGCGGGTATATTTAGTATGGCAGGTCTTCTCAATAATTTGGCCAATAATTTAGTAAATTCATAATTAGTGGTGGGGGCAGGTGCCACCGCATTAAACACTCCTCTTTGATCCTGATTCTTAATAAGCCAAAGATATATCTCCACCAGATCATCAATATGAATCCAACTCATATATTGTTTTCCATCTCCGAGTGTTCCCCCCAGCCCAAGTTTAAATAAAGTGCGCATTTTTTTAAAAGCCCCGCCCTCGTGACCTAGCACCATACCTACTCTGACGATACTGGTGTTTGGACATCTCATTGCCTGCTCTTCCCAGTCTTTGCAAACCTTTGCCAAAAAATCGCAACCTTGTGGCCCGCTTTCGGTTAACGCATCAACTTGGTTGGAGGCATAATAGCCGATAGCCGAGGTGGATATCAGTCTAATTTTTCCAGGGTGGTACTTGTTAATAGTTTCAACTAAAAGCTTGGTACCGCTAACTCTTGAGTTGTATATTTTATCTTTTTTATTCCTTGACCATCTTCCCTCAAACACTGGTTCACCGGCTAAATGCACTATCACATCAACCCCATGCATGGATTTTTCATCAATCAAATTTCTATCAATATCCCAGTTATATTCACAAATATGATTTAACCTTCTCCCACCTGCTAGGCCATTTTGTCTGGTTAAAACTGCCAGTTGGATATTGTCCATTCCGCTGAGTCTCTTGATTAATTTCTGGCCAACGAAACCACTTGCACCGGTCATTAAAATTTTCATTTCTACTCTTGGTTTTTACTTTTTTTATACACTATACCCTTAAACAATTTATTTGTTAACCTGTACGAAAGAAACTGCCTGTAGTATGCTGGATTGGTCAACCACCAAACTTAAAGGGATTTTTATATGGGCATTCTTCACCAAGAAACACTTAAACGTATTGCCATCCAAATTAAAGCAGCTATCGACCTGCTTTTGCCTTCCAATTCCACTGAACTCTCAGAGATCTACCACCAGATGACGACACCTCCGCATCTTGAGATGGGGCACCTGGCTTTCCCGGTTTTTTCCCTGGCAAAACTGTTAAAGAAGGCTCCGGCGCAAATCGCCCAAACGCTGGCAAGTACAATTGTCAAAAACGACTTTATCGAGGAGGTCAGTCCGGCAGGGCCTTATGTAAACTTTTTTTTAAACCTCAAGATGGTTTCCCAAGAACTCATTCCCCAAATTAACCATGGTGATTTTTTCAAAAAAAACTTAATTCAAAATAAAGAGAAGATCATGATTGAATACTCTCAGCCTAATACCCACAAGATCTTGCATGTGGGGCATATGAGAAATGCTTGTCTGGGAAACGCCTTGGTCAGGTTAAACAGATACGCAGGACATAAAGTGATCGCAGCAACTTATCCAGGAGATATGGGAACCCATGTGGCCAAATGTTTATGGTATCTACAATACGTCAACCAGGAACCGCTTCCAACCCAAAATCAAGGTGACTGGATTGGTAAAATCTATGTTCTGGCATCCAAGGCCATTGAAGACCAAAAAGATACCGAAGCCGAAACCTCCACCAAACAAAAACTCTCCATGATCCTTAACCAACTGGAAGAAAAAAAAGGTGAGTTTTATGACCTCTGGATTAAAACCAGACAATGGTCGCTGGATTTATTTAATAAGGCCTATACTTGGGCAGATATTGCTTTTGATCGATGGTACTTTGAATCAGAAGTTGATTCCCCCTCTCTAAAGCGTGCCAATAAATTAAAAGAGGATGGTCATTTAATTGAATCCCAGGGGGCAATCGGCATGGATCTAAGCGAAGATAACCTGGGTTTTTGTATCGTCATTAAAAGCGATGGCACGGGAATGTATTCCACCAAGGACATCGAACTGGCCTTTAGTAAATTTGCGGAATTCAATCTGGATAGAAGTATTTATGTGGTAGATAAACGACAGGAATTTCACTTTAAGCAAATATTTAAAGTTTTAGAAAAAATTGGATTTTCCCACGCCAAAGACTGCTACCATCTTCAATACGATTTTGTCGAACTCCCGACTGGCGCTATGAGTTCCCGGTCAGGAAATATCATTCCCCTCACCGATTTGGTCAATCAAATGGAAGAAACCATCAAGGCCAATTTTTTAAATAAATATATTGGTAACTGGAGTGAACCGGAAATCAAACTCACCGCTCATATCATTGCAGACGGTGCCATCAAATATGGCATGCTTAAAATGGACCCCAATAGAAAAATCGTCTTTATTATGGACGAATGGTTAAAGCTGGATGGCGACACCGGGCCCTATCTGCAGTATGTGTGCGCACGCATTCATTCGATGCTGGAAAAATATAATTTCAAGGCAGATTCAAATTGTGATTTTGACGAATTAAATGAACCTTCGGAAATAGCGTTGGTTTTAAAGTTGATGCAATTTAACACCACCGTTATGCAAGCAGCTTCCCAAAGCAAACCGAGCCTGCTATGCACCTATCTTTATGAGCTTTCAAAAACCTTTAATAATTTCTATGCAGAATGCCCGATTGGAAAAGCAGATAAACCTAATATCCAAGTAATGCGACTCAATCTTTCCCAAGCGGTTTCAAGGACAATCGAAAAGGGACTCGACCTTTTGGGGATTAAAACACCCCTGCGGATGTAGAACGCTAAAAAAAAAGAAGGCTACCGCATTGGGTAACCTTCTTTTTAAGTGACCTAAAAATCAAGAATTTCTATCTTACTGGGCGACACATTCCTTCATTTTTTCCGTGTCTGTTATAGTGAGTAAGTGCATCCATTCCAGAAGCTCGAACATCTGGTCTGCGTCGATAATACTCTTGATATGAGCAAGTATTATGTCCACCACCATTATTATTATTGTAACCAGCACAGCGCTCTGACCTTACCAGTCTTGAATCGGTATCAGTGTCAACAATCCTGCAATTTGAAAGTCTCTGACTATAGCATCGATCCAGGGCCCTCTCACCTGCATACAAACGATCTCTATCCATGGCAGTTACCGTTTCCAGTTCACCGTATTGATTTCTGCCTTCAGCTACGGCAGTAAACTGATCCTCGTAGCATCTCATGGTGCAATCTTGATGTTCTCTTAAACAAGCACCACAGGATGAATGCCCGCCAAAGTGCTCTTCCCAACCATCGTCAGTGGCCTGGCAGCGAAGTCCCGAATTAAAATTATTACCGTATCCATTATGATTATTATTATCATAATCCAGATCAAAATAAGCAAACGCACTTAGACTAATTAATAAAACACTACACAATGCTAATGATAGTTTCTTCATATTCCCTCCTCGGATATGCAATCAATGAAACCTAACAAAGCAAAATGGGTGCCAAAAAAAGATCAAAATTTTTGTGAATTCGTTCACATTAACGCCAGGCAAGGTGCATAAGGTCTGAATTAAGACCGAAAAATTGACAATTGCAAGGGTCAAAATGATCGTTCTTGTAATTAAATCGGAAAAAAACACACTTATCTTTGTAATCATTAATTTGTGCCAAATATAATGGCGCTTACAGGGACGGTAATTATGTTTAAAATCAATAAAAAAATTATTTATTCACTGCTCGCATTGAAATACATTGCAAATAAGAAGGAGTCCGGCTTGACCAGCGCTCAAGAAATTTCCGATTCATTTCACATCCCCTTTGATACCACTGCCAAAGTCTTGCAGTCACTTCACCGGATTAAAATCCTGGATTCCACCAAGGGGGTGAAAGGTGGATATCAGCTCAATAAAAGATTAAGCGAAATTTCCTATTTAGATGTTTTAAAAACCGTCAATGAGCACAGGTCTCTCGATAAAAATGAAATTACCCAGGCGCAAAATGAAAACTCGGCCCTGTTAAATATCACCTTGAAGCTCAATCTAAAAGTCAATGAAGTGTTGTCAAAACTTTTTTTAGATGAAATTCTGGAAAAAAATTTGAACCTAGACGAGTTGAAGATCATTGAAGCTGCATATGACGTCCCGGAGCAACTCTCCGAACAAAACAGACTATCTGAAAATGAAGCACGGGAAATGAGTCTATAAAACTTGAGTGATGAAATCCATCAACAGGGAATACAAATACGGTTTTTCGACGGATATTGATTCCTTGAAATTCCCTATCGGGCTTAGTGAAGACACTATTTTGCAGATATCGAAAATCAAGAATGACCCTCCGTGGTTGCTGGACTTTAGACTAAATGCCTACCAACATTTTTTAACCTTAACTCCGCCTTGCTGGGCGAACTTGAAAATCCCCCCGATAAACCTGGATGAAATTTATTATTACAGCGCTCCCAAATCATTCAATGAAAAAAAATCCCTGGATGAAGTGGATCCCGAACTGCTTAAAACTTTTGCCAAGCTGGGTATTCCACTGGAAGAGCAAAAAAGACTTTCATCGGTGGCGATTGATGCGGTTTTTGACAGCGTTTCTCTGGGAACCACCCATGAAGATGAACTCTCCAAGCTGGGAATTATTTTTTGTTCCATTTCCAAGGCCATCAAAGAGCACCCTGACCTTGTAAAAAAATACTTAAGTTCCGTTGTACCACACACAGATAATTATTTTGCCGCTTTAAACTCGGCAGTCTTTACCGATGGCTCCTTTGCCTATATTCCCAAAGGAGTCAAATGTCCGATGGATTTATCCACCTACTTTAGAATTAATGAAGGGAAAACCGGACAATTTGAACGCACACTCATTATCGCTGAAGCGGGCAGCTTCGTGAATTATCTCGAAGGTTGTACTGCTCCTTTGCGGGATGAAAACCAGCTCCATGCAGCGGTGGTAGAATTAATCGCCATGGAGGATGCACAAATAAATTATTCCACTGTGCAAAATTGGTATTCAGGAACCAACGAAGGTGTTGGTGGTGTTTATAATTTTGTCACCAAAAGAGGTAAATGCCTTGGCGACCGTTCTAAAATCTCGTGGACCCAGGTGGAAGCGGGTTCGGCCATTACCTGGAAATATCCCAGTTGTCTGCTCATAGGTGAAAGTTCACAGGGAGCCTTTTATTCAGTGGCCTTGACTAACGGACGTATGCAGGCCGATACCGGGACCAAGATGATCCATATTGGTAAAAACACCAGAAGTACCATTATCGCCAAGGGTATATCAGCGGATCAATCCAATAACACATACCGAGGCCTGGTTAAAATTCTTCCCAATGCCCAAAATGCCCGGAATTATTCCCAGTGTGATTCCATGTTAGTGGGACAACTATCCAAGGCCAACACATTTCCCTACATCGAAGTGAAAAATAACTCGGCCACCATTGAACATGAGGCATCCACTTCCAAAATAAATGAGGATCAACTTTTTTATCTGGAGTCACGGGGAATAGATAGGGAAAAATGCATTTCCATGATCATTAATGGTTTTTGCAAGGATGTATTTAAGAAACTACCTTTGGAATTTTCCGCAGAAGCTTCCAGATTGCTAGAAATAAAACTAGAAAACAGCGTGGGTTAAGGATTTGTATGCTTAAAATAAATAATTTACATGTCATGGTGGAAGATAAATTGATTCTCAAGGGAATAGATCTGGAAATCAACCAAGGTGAAATTCATGCCATTATGGGCCCTAATGGATCGGGAAAATCCACCCTGGCAAAAGTTATGGCGGGTCATCCCAAGTATCAAATTACTGAGGGTTCAATTGAATTTTTTGACGGACAGGAATATATCAATCTGATGGATTTAGAAATTCATGAAAGAGCAAAAGCAGGAATTTTTTTAGGGTTTCAATATCCCACGGAAATACCAGGGATCTCCAACCTGGGTTTTTTGAGAGAATCAGTAAACAATGTCTGGAAGGCCCAAGGTAAAAAGCTGCTGGGTAAAGACGATTTTATCGATTTTTTACGTCCGATGATGGCAACCTTGAATATGAAGGAACTTTTTTTAGACCGCTCGATCAACGAAGGTTTTTCAGGTGGAGAAAAAAAGAAAAATGAAATTTTACAATTAATGGTGCTAGATCCTAAACTGGCCATCCTGGATGAAACTGATTCCGGGCTTGATATTGATGCTATGAAAGTTGTGGCAGAGGGAATTAATCGATTTAAAAAACCTGGTAATGCCACTATCTTGATCACTCACTACCAGCGTCTACTTGATCACATCATTCCGGACTTTATCCATGTTCTAGGAGATGGAAAAATAATCCGTTCTGGAACCAAGGATCTGGCCTTCGAATTGGAACTTAAGGGTTACCACGAAACCGGATCAGTCAGATGACTTATTCATCACCACTTATGAATCATCTCTCGCATGCCATTTCGCATAGGGAACCCATGTATATGGATAATACTCCATTATTCCAACTTAAAAAAAAGATCCTGCCTCTATTGCAGATGAGTACCTTTCCAAGCATTAAGGATGAATTTTTTCGCTATAGTAAAATCCAGGAAACTGATTTTGATAATTTGGATTTCAATCCTCCACCTATTAGGGATACAGCATCAACGTTATTGTCAAACCAGTTTTCTGGTTATTTCAAATACCAGATTATTTTTGTGAATGGTGAATTATCCCTAGAACAAACCATGCTTCCCAAAGAACTTGAACTAAAGAAAATAATTGATGAAGACGAGGCTTTAGAAGTGTTTGCCTCCCTGGATCAGTCCAACTTCTTTGGACTGATGAACATCCTTTATACCAGCAATATTTACAAACTCACTATTCCCAAAGATTTTAAATCCTCCGAAATCATCAGCACTGTCCATATTACCACCGGGGATTTCAAACAACACCTGGCAACACCATGTTTATTTATAAAGGCCAAGGAAAATTCCTACACCAATTTTTTTTCCCTTTATCACTATGCAGGGATAGGGCCCCATTACTACGTCACCAACTCCGCACTCTATTTGGATTTGGAAAATGGCGCTGTGGTGGACTTTTCCAAATTGCAAATGGAATCAAAACTTTGCCTGCACATCAGTACTATCCAGGCCAGTCTGAAAGAAAATTCCATCTTAAACACCCAACTGATTTCTCTCGGAGGTCACCATTCCAGGGAAAACCAAAAAATCCATCTCCTGGGGCAAAACGCCAGGGTTAATCTTTACGGGCTTTATGATTTAAAAGATGATATGCAAACCGATCATTATGTTGAGGTAGTCCACCAGCATCAACAAACCTATAGTCATCAAATATTTAAAGGCATCTTGAGAGATCAATCCCATGGAGTTTTTACGGGTAAAGTTTTGATAACCAAAGATGCCAAGCACTCTGTTTCAACCCAACTGAATAAAAATATTATTTTAGGTGACGCTGCTTTGATGACTTCACGTCCGCAACTTATGATTGATACTGATGATGTAAAATGCACTCATGGTGCCACCACCGGACAACTGGATCCCGAGCAACTGTTTTATCTAAATACCAGGGGTATTGAAAAAGACCAGGCAAAAAAAATGCTCTATCACGCCTTTGCCCGGGAAATCATCGAGGCATCTCCATGTGGCAAGATAAAACAGATTTTAAATAATTTTATATTAAATGATCAAGCGACCATACCTTGGGACTTGAATTATACAAACCGGTGCCAGCATGGAATCTTCAGCTTTACCTAAGTCACCTTTTGTCGATTTGGAAGTTGGGAAAATCAGAAATGATTTTCCTTTTTTTCACAAACTAAACCCTTCGAATCCAAAAGTAATTTATTTGGATAATGCCGCCACCACCTTAAAACCTCAAATCATGCTTGATGAACTGCTCAATTATTATAAATTTGAAACTTCCAATATCCATCGAAGCAACCATCAGCTAGCGGCGATTTCCACCCATAAGTTTGAAGAAACCAGATCTGCTATAACATATTTTCTCAACGCCAATTCTAACGATGAGATTATTTTCACCAAAAGCGCCACTGAATCCATTAACTTGATCGCCCGCTGCCTGGGTAAAAGTATTTTAGCACCAGGGGATGTAATTTTACTTAGTCATATGGAACATCATTCCAATATCGTTCCCTGGCAATTGATTGCCAAAGAAACCGGTGCCCGGATTAAAGTCATCCCCATTGACGATAATGGTGACCTGGATATGGTTGAATATAAAAAATTATTGGGCGAGAAAGTACAAATCGTCTCGGTCGTTCATATTTCAAACACGCTGGGTACTGTAAACCCAGTAGCAGAAATGATAAAAATGGCCCATGATTATGGTGCTTATTTTATCCTGGATGCTGCTCAATCTTTTCTACATGAAAAAATTGATGTGAAACTTTTAGACCCTGATTTTTTAGTATGCTCGGCCCATAAGGCCCTAGGCCCCACCGGGCTTGGTATTTTATACGGAAAAGAAAACTTACTGGAAAAGATGCCTCCCTACATGGGCGGGGGGGAAATGATCCATCATGTTTCCTTTGAGCAGACCACTTTTAATGATCTCCCATATAAATTCGAAGCCGGTACCCCACCGGTGGCCCAAGTTATCGCCTTTAAAAAATCTATCGAATATATCCAATCGATTGGACAAGACAACATCAGTAATTATGAAAATTCCCTACTTGCTTATGCCACGAACTCGCTACTGCAAATACCCAAGTTAAAAATCATCGGCAACGCCCGGAAAAAATCATCCATCATATCATTTCTCCTGGGTGACATTCACCCCTCTGACGTAGGAACCCTTTTGGACAAGCAAGGACTGGCGGTGCGGGTAGGTACCCATTGCACCGAACCCTTGATGAAAAGATTTAATATTTCAGGAACCATAAGGGCATCCTTGGCCTTTTATAACACTTACGAGGAAGTTGACTCTTTGAAGCATGCCCTGATAAAAATTCAAGATTTCTACTAATCATTTCATTGCATTTATGTTAGATTCCCATCTTCATGAAAATTTGCATAGCACTCACATTGTTTATTTTACAAACGTCTTACCTATTTGCCCAGACCAAGGAAGATCTTTATAAAAACCAACAACAAAATGAATTACAAAAAACCCGGTCACCCAAATACCATTTTGGCTACATCGAAAAAGATCATTCCACCAAACAAATTTTAAAAGATCTCGGATTTGCCTATGCATTGACCTTGGTCTTGTACCCTTTGACCCAACCTGAAACCGTGGCAGAAAAAGGGTCTTGGGATAAATACAAGAACAACTTTGGTAAAACAGTATTCGATCATGATGCACCTTTTTGGAACGTCATGGTTCATCCTATTTCCGGAAGCCAACTCTACCTCTATTATCGGGCCAGTGGTTATACCAAGGGTTTATCATTCCTGCTAACCAGCGTATCCAGCGCCTTGTTTGAATTTACGGTGGAAGTTTATACCGAACCGGCGAGTGCCCCCGATTTATTTAATACCCCGGTCCTTGGTTCTATACTGGGATATGGTATTGAAAACCTTTCCATGTATCTGCTCAATACCGGTCATCCGCTTGGAC
>Ga0208375_1004455_pt1 | contig 11028 bp, 12 predicted proteins | sample RifOxyD1_FD_184038 | JGI IMG/M metagenome (GOLD analysis project Ga0208375, IMG submission 184038) | Soil microbial communities from Rifle, Colorado - Rifle Oxygen_injection D1 (SPAdes) | ecosystem: Environmental > Terrestrial > Deep subsurface > Rock core/Sediment | place: Rifle, Colorado... | reverse complement strand
ATAGAAAGACGAAAAATGAAATTTCAAGAATTGGGTTTAAATCCACAATTAGTAAAAGCGGTAGAAGAAATCGGCTATGAAGAGCCTACAGATATACAAGCGAAAACTATACCTTTGATTAGAGAGGGACGAGATGTTTTTGGACAGTCAAGCACAGGGTCTGGCAAGACTGCTGCATTTGGACTTCCAATTTTAGAAAAAATTCATCATCAAGGACGCGTTCAGGTATTAGTATTAGTACCAACTCGCGAGTTATGTGAGCAAGTGGCCCACGAGTTTGTGAAGTTTTCCAAATACAAACCTGTCAAAATACTTGCAGTTTACGGCGGTGTTGGAATAGGACAGCAGATTAAGCACCTAAGTGATACAGATATTGTAATAGGAACGCCTGGAAGAATTTTAGATCACATAGATAGAGGCACGTTAAACCTAAGGAATGTAAAATTCCTAGTATTAGATGAAGCCGATAAAATGTTTGATATGGGTTTTGTTAACGATATCAGGAAGATAATAAAATACGTACCAAAAGATAGGCAAACTTTATTGTTCAGCGCAACAATTTCTTCAGACATTATTCATTTAGCTAAAAATTATATGAAAAATCCAGAAAAAATAAGAGCAGAATCGTACATACAAAAAGGACAATTAACACAAAGATATTACAACGTAACAACAGGTGATAAATTCTCACTTTTAGTGCATCTATTAGCGCAAGAAAAGCCAACTGTAGCTATAGTTTTCTGTGCAACTAGAAAGCGTGTAAATTTAGTAGAGAAAAATTTGAAAAAATACATAAGCGTACTAGCCATACACGGCGGCCTAACACAATCTAAGAGAAATAGTATTATGGAGTTAGTTAAGAAAGGCGAAGTAAATGTTCTCGTAGCAACTGATGTTGCTGCTAGAGGTATTGATATTAGAACAGTCACGCACGTTTTCAATTACGATGTTCCAAAAATATCAAAAGATTACATACATAGGATCGGAAGGACTGCAAGAGCGGGCGAAACTGGCAAAGCAATAACATTATTGTGTCCGGAAGATCACGAAAATTTTAGACAAGTATTAAAGGACAGCGACATTGATGTTGCAGAAAAGCAGGATTTCCAAAGATTACAATTTGAAGTTATACGTACAGACAGACCAAGATTTAATCATAGAAGATTTTCTAATAATAGAGGACCAGCAAGACATAGTAATAATAGACGCTGGCGTTAGAGAAAGTCTGTTTTATCTAACAAAATAATATTTATATATTAAAAGCGTCTAATGTTAGTATGCTAGTATCTGTTAATTTCGGAATACTAAGCTTTTTAGTATCTTTATTAATATCTACAATAATAATTTATGTCGTTACAAAATTATTTGGTAAAAGCAAAGGACTCGGAACAGCAGTTATAGCTGCGCTTTTAGGATCTTTAATCTACGCATTAGTACTTGTAGTTTTAGGCAACGGCTTTTTAGCTGCCCTTGTAGCTGGTGTAGTATGGACATTAGCCTTGTGTCATCTTTACAAAGTTGGCTGGATAAGATCAATTTTAATTGCAGCTATCATATGGATTAGTGCAGCTGTTGTAGGTTTAGTATTGCCAACACTCTTTGGTCCATTGTAGTGATGTACTTTTTTTATTAAGTTTTATAAAATTCTTACATTTAGTTTTGTAAATAAAATATGCTCCCTGCGAACTGTAGTGTTTGAAAAAGTTCTGCCATTTATAGCTAAAAATATTTAAATGCTAATTTTAATAACCTTACTGGCTTGACGATGGCTAAGAAGAAATTCAAATCAACAACTTCTGTAGCACTAATAATAGCAGTTATGGTTTTAGCAGTAGTTGTGTTATTTGCAACTCAAGAACAGACGTTACAATCCTTCGCTGTACGGCTCGGCGGGCCAACAGTACCGATTCAAGTCGCACCTCCTGCAGATTTGGTTGTCTCAGATATTGTTTGGCAGTATGGCCGCTGGAATAATGTATTCGCGTATGGTATTACTGTTGCGGTGAAGAACCAAGGCCTGACGAAAGCTGAAAAGTTTGAAGTTTCCCTTACAGATGTTACAAATAAATTCAAAATAGGCGCGGTAAACCCTGCTCCGGATGGAATAAGTTGCCAATTAACCCTCGCGCCGGGTGAAGCAAAGATTTGTTTTTTCATTTACCCGATTGCCAAGGTTCTTGGCGAACCATTTAAAGTCCGAGCTATTGCAGATCCTTGGATTCCCGTCGGAACGCTGCCGCGAGTCTTTGGTAAAATAAAAGAATCAAATGAAAATAATAATCGATTGACTAGTGCTTTTATGAGCTGCACAATATACCCATTCGCCGGAGTTTGTGGAAACGGCGTTTGTGAAACGCAGGCTGCTGTTGGGAATCTGTGCCCGGACAAGAGCGAAACTGTCAACACGTGTGGCACAGACTGTTCCGCATATAATAACTGCGGTGATGGTATTTGTAATGAAGCTGAAAAAAATGCGGTAACTTGTGCAACGGATTGCGCATAATGGCTAAAAAGAAACAACAAAATTCAAGCTTACAACATCTGCACTATATGTTTGCTATAATTAACTTTACAGATGTGCCTCGTCAGAATTAAAGTAATTACACTACAATTCCTACACTCTTGCTTTTCGCTTCGTAAATAAGATGATATGCTCCCGGCGAGATTTGAACTCGCGTCGAAAGCTTGAAAGGCTTTCATCCTTGGCCGGGCTAGACGACAGGAGCATATGGGCCCAGCAAGACTTTCCACCGAAAAGCTGATTTTTAGCAGCTTTGCGATACTTCTCTAAGGAAGTCCGCAAAGGCACTTCTTTACAGCTTTGCGATATTTGAACTTGCGACCTATCGCTGTCTCAGTTTCTTGCCTAACGGCAAGCGTCATATAAGACGATCGCTCCACCAGACTAAGCTATGGGCCCATTACTCTATAGGTTAGCTTAATCAGCGCCCGAGAAAGGATTTGAACCTTTGACCTATCAGTTACTCTCGCAATGGTATATTTACACCATAACGCTAACAGCTGATCGCTCTACCAGGCTAAGCTACCCGGGCTATATTATAAAGTCAATAAATCCGTTTAAAAATGTTTTAGTTGATTATAAGTAACGCAAATCGACTAAAACTAGATGAATTAAACAAGCCAGTCTTTTTGCTTTATTTTTTCAGGAACGTATTTCTCTGTTATAAATTTGAAATCTTTAGCGCTCAATGCTTCGAGCTCAAGCTTTACACCTTTCTCTACCATATGTTTTAGCTCATCCTGCCATTGTTTTTTCTTAAACCACGGATAAGCTAACACTTCTGAAATTCTTTTCCTGTCAATATCTTTAAGTTTTAATGTAACATTCTTAGGCAGCTTATATTTTTCCTGATCAAATGAACTTAAGCCGATAAATCTGGCTTCTGGTATAGCCATTCTTTCAGATTCAAATGCTAAATTTATAGAGCCCTGCTTTATAACAGAATAAATATACAATCCATATACATCGTTATCTACTAAAACATAAACTGGCAGTTTTAATTCATCGTGCATTCGTCTTACTAATCTTCTAACTCCGCGGGGAGGCTGGCCTCCGCCGTGCATAATTATACAATTATTCTTTTTCCAGAATTTGTCTTCATTAAATCTGCTCCAAATAGTATCTTTCTCAATAAATAAAATATAATCTGCTTCGCACTCTGTGAATTTTATAATATCTTTTTCTACAATAGATGGAATTGACCATCCACCAGAACCCATTTTACGCAAATCAATTGTATCGCCTGCATCAATTATTGTTAGATTTCCCACCATAGAACCTTTCTGTCCGGCTCGTACGTGCAGTTCTTCTCTCAATGAGCCGAGCGTGATTTCTAAATCTTCTATTATCGGATCGGATTCAGACTGGTCTTCCCAAGTTTCTTCCGACGTATCTCCGATCGTATGTTTAGTATTATAATAAATAGATCTAATAGGCGCGGTAATATTCTCTTTAACTAATTCTTTTATTACTCTGGCAACTAAAAATGTCTGCATAAACTTTTTTGCCTGGCCGACGTTGAAGAAATTTCTTGTCTGTGTTTTATCGCCGAGCTTAACCATTTTTTGAGTTTCATCGAAGTAAACATTACTCAAGCCCCTAAGCGGAAAAGTTACATCTGGATTGCTTCCAGATTCAATTGACTTAACTGTATCTTTTGCTAATTCATCAATTTTCTCTGCTACATTTTTATCAGCATATTTCTTAATCATAATCGTCTCCTTCTTCGTCTTTATCTTTCTTGAATGCGCCTACTTTTCTCTTTTCTATTTTTGCTAATTGCGCTTCTTCCTCTTCTGGTTTAAGCTGTCCAGATTTATACATCTCTTCTGCAATTTCTAAAAGTTTAGCTAGTAATTTCTTTTCGTCTTGATTAGTTATTTTTGACAATTCTCTTGCTAATTCAATTGAATAATTCTTAAACATCTCTCTCTTTTTCGCAGCCATTTGACTTCTGTTTTTCTTTCCAATAAATACGCCAAGAAGTCTGCCGCATTCCTGCAGTGCTAATTTTGTTTCTTTTACGATTTCTGGAATACTTGCAACTGCATCTTTACTTTCAGATGTAAATGGTGCCCAGACACTTGCAACGTGAACTATTACTATCAACGGTCCTGTCGGCATATTATTTCCCGACTGTGAAATGCCGTAATTTTTCCACGATGTTGTTGTAGCTGCTTTTGTTAAGGCGCAGGCTCCCTGTTGATATAATAATGGAACTCTATTTGCAAATCTGAATAAACTTATTGGTCCTTCTTGATCAAGTTCACCGCCATAACCAAGCGCAACTTCAACTACGAATGCATTGCCTTTGTAAACACTCGGAGTTCTTGTTACGGAACACGCAAAATCTAATTTGTATTCTGACTCTAGAGATCTTTTCAAAATTTCTGCTCCGATTGGAGAAAGTCCGCTTGTAGAAGGCGACTGGATTTTCGCGCCGTGCATAGCTTTGATTAATTTATCCGCTTGTTCTATTGTTACAAATTTCGGTCCAATTTTTGGATCAAGTCCTGCGGCTTTTAAAATTTCTGCTGCAGTTGTGCTGCCAACTTTATCAAATTCGGTTGTTAAAAATGCGCTTAATACTCTAGCGTTTGTTGCTTTTAGTAATCTTTCAAGTGTTCCGAGTTCCATACCATAAGGGTGTGGTTTCATCTTTTCGGATTTTTTAGGCAGTTCATCAGTAACACGTTTGAAAACTTCTTTATTTCCTTTTGGATCTATAAATTTTATAGATGCGTGAGGATTTACAATTGCTGTCTCTTTCAAATATTCGCTGACAGATGCTTTCTTTTCAACATACTTAGCTTCCAGTTCAACTTCAACTCTTGTACCGTGTTCATTTTTCCAGTCTATGGTTGTTTGACTTAAAATTATTGGCTCATTTTTCATTACATCTATTTTTACTTCCACTACTGTCGCTTGTTTTGCTGATTTAGTTTTTGTAATAATTCTGGCAGGCTTGCCAGTTGTATTTTGAGCGTACAAAACTACTGCGGATATACCAATACCTTGCTGTCCTCTTCCTTGCTTTCCGCCAAAAGTCTGGAATTTTGAACCGAATAATAATTTAGCAAAAACCTCTCCTATTTTATTAGGAATTATTCCTGGACCATTATCTTCAACAATCATTTTGTATCTGTTTAATTCGATTTGCTGTATTTGTACAGAAATTTCTGGAAGGATATCCGCTTCTTCGCAGGCATCTAAACTATTATCAACAGCTTCTTTTACAGATGTTAATAAAGCTCTTGTAAGATTATCAAAACCAAGTAAATGTTTATTTTTCTCGAAGAATTGGGCTACAGAAATTGCCCGCATCTCATCGCCAATTTTTTTTGCGAAATCTACACTTGCCATTTTTACTCCGTTTTTCGCTCCAAAAAGCGGTACACACTACCGTGCTCTGAGCCAGTTAAAAACATTTCTACCGCCTGCCGCGCCTTTTGAACACTTTCGATTGGACCTATAATTGAAACTGTTTTTCCGAAAATACATATATTTACACCTGTTGTCCGCTCCAAAGCGCGCTTTGTTTTACCTTGATCGCCGATTACTAGACCTTTAACTTGTATTCTTCGGCTTCGTGTCTTCGCTCCAAAATCAGTAACGCTCAATATTTCCAAGCCGTAATCTTCCTTAAATAATTTTATAGCCATCGCGGGATTAAAACCTCTGCCAACCGCCTCAACAACAGTTCTAGCAACAGATACTTCGAAAGCATCTTCGCCTTTAATTTGTACATCGCCGTCTTTTTGTATTAATAGTATTACTTTTCCGTTCTCTTCTATTTTCTTTTTGACGCTTCCGCCCTTACCAATTAAAATAGGTACGCGGACTTTCGGTATAAGAATATTATCTTCGAAGATCATTAGAATTCCTGCTGTTCAAGCGCCTTTAGGTAATTGTGTTTTCTTAGCCAATCTGCCTGGTTGTTTTGATATTTGTAAATTATATCGCCTTTTTCGTCGCCTTCGTATTCCCAAGGTTTAACTATAACTATATTGTCTGGTCTTACCCATAAATTTCTCTTCAAGTGCCCAGGTACTCTGCATATTCTCGTTTTACCGTCAGCACAAATAATTCTTGACTTGCCGAATCCAAGGCGGATTTCTACTATACCTAACATTTCCCCTTGTTTTGGCAGCCTAACTCTTGTAACTATTTCTTCGGTTTGCTCTCTATCTTTGTTAAATTTATTCATAAATGTATGTTAAATTCTAGCTTTATAAAGTCTTACTCGTAAAAATCGGTACTAAGCGCCTCAATTAGAATTTTTATATATTTTATGGAGTTTAGTTACATTTTTATCGCATACATAGTCGTGGTGACGGAATCCGCCGCCAAAACTTTTTGGTACGTGCATTAACTCGTGAATCAGTGTCTTGTCTTTTTCGTCTTCTGATAGGCTATCGTACTTCTCTGATAGAACTTCTATAATATAATGCGCTTTTGTATTCAGCGTTTTTTGCCAAATTGTTGAAAGAGCGTGACAGCGCGCAATTGTATTAGTGCTAGAAGAACCAAAACTTCTGAAACAGGCAACTCTGTTCATATCAACGTGTTTGAAATCTAATTTACTGCATATCTGCAAAACTTTTGATTTAATTTCTGGCGCATATTCGTATTTAATCATCTTGTCTCATCGAAACATTAATTCTGGTCTTAGGCCTGTCTTTGCTTTTGTCCCAGCTATATTGTCTATGACTTACATTGACAGATGAAAACTTAAAACGCTTTCTCAAATCACCCGCTAAATGACGCGCTGAATCTTTTGACAGCATAAATACATCAAAACCTTCTCTTTGATCATCTATTTTTATTACTTCGTTACGATAATTATTGTTTACGAAATCCAGAATTTTCTTTGCATCTTTTTTGCATCTTATTTGTAAAATAGCTTTATGAGACTGCGATATCATATCGCCGCAGTCTTGGCATCTTGAATCACGTACATAAAGGTCAATTAATAATTCCTGTTCAAATTTTTTTCCGTCTAATTCAAAAGCGAAATCAGCCTGTCCTTTTCTTCCGAGTTTTTTAATGTCAATTTTTGTTATTACAGAGCCAGGAGGAAGTCTTGCTTCGTGCTCTATGTATCTAGCTAAATAAGTTTCTGGTGCTTCGTCTGTCTTTACCCATACACCTCTCCAATCTACTGCGCCGCAGTCTTTGCATACGCGCACGGTTACTTTCTCTGGTAGTTTAGGTTCGTTTTTCTCAACCTTACATACAGCGCATAAACCATCTGATATATTAGTTTTAGCGCCACAGCGAGGACAAAACCTTGATTTTATTCCCATAACAAACTAGAAATTTAGCTCAATAAAAGCTTACCCTATGATTAGTGGCTGCTGTAAAACATTATTTAGCTCGTTATTTTCTTGTAATAGGTTTGTTTGATCAACTGTTACTTTAACGATATAATCTCCTTTTGTCAAAGTTACTTGTGGCGTAATTAATGTCAGAGTTGTACCTTGTAGTATCTTCAAATCTTCGTATTTTTTGCTTGCTACAACTGTCGCTCTGTTAAAAGAATCCTGTGTTATTACTTCAAATAGCGCATTTACGTCAGTAGTATCTCTTACACCAATATTTGCTAATTCAATTTTAGTAGTAAAACCGTAATTGTTTTTTGGCGGTATAGAATAAGTTATAGAATTTACTTTTAAGTCTGGAAGTTCTGTAACTGTTAATACTGAAGTTGATCTTTCTCCTTGTTCTATTAAATAGCCATCTTTGTCTTTATCTACGCAAGCCGTAAGAGCATATTGCTTTGCAGAACCTTTGTAAAAAGTAACTTTATTATCGCAGTTTGCTGTTGTGCATTTGTAAGATGCTACAATTTGGCCGTTGCACAAATCACTGTCTTCTTTTATCAAAACTTGCTGGCCAAGGCAGTTATTCAATCCTTTTACGGTTGCGGTTATAGGCTCACCTACTTGAACTTTATTCGGACTGACTTCTAATATTGAATTGCCTGAACAGCTTGCTGCTGCAAAACCTGTTTGTCCTGAAAATGTTGAAAAGAATACATATCCGATTACTAATACTAAAGCTATAAGCGGTATATTGAATGAGCGGCCCATATTATTAGTTAATAAAGCCACTATATAAATTTAGCTAAGTTTTAACAGCTATTATTAGATCATCAAATAACATTACTCAAACTTCATAGATTCAAGTTTCTCTACTCTTGATTCCATAGGCGGATGAGTTTGAAAGAAACTCAAAAGCATACTTGGTTTCAATGGATTTGTTATAAATAAATGAGCTGTAGATTCCGTTGCGAATGGTATAAAATTTCTTTTGGAATGAGCGTGAAGTTTTCTCAAAGCTGAAGCTAATGGTTTTCCATCGCCGAGAAGTTTTGCTCCTGAAGCATCCGCTTCATATTCTCTACTTCTTGAAATTGCTAATTGAATAAGCATAGCTATGAAAGGAGTTAATATTGCCATAATAAGTAAGTGCATTGCATTTCCGCTGTTCTCGTCTCTTGCACCTCCAAATATCGCTCCGAATCTGGCTATATACGCAACGAAAGAAATTGCGCCGGCAATTGTTGCGACAATTGACATAATTAATATATCTCTGTTACTGACATGTGATATTTCGTGAGCTAAAACTCCTTTCAATTCTTCTTTAGTCATAATTTTCAAAATACCTTCTGTGCACGCAACAACTGCGTGCTCTGGATTCCTTCCGGTTGCAAATGCATTTGCAGATTCATCTGGAATTATGTAAATTTTAGGTTTAGGAATATTTGCTCTTTTGGCTAAATCTTCAACTATATCGTGCAGAAATTTATATTCCCGCTCATCAGCGAGTTTAGCTCTGTAAAGTCTAAGGACAATTTTATCAGAGAAAAAATATGCGCCTAAGTTCATAGCTGCTGCAAGTCCGAGAGCTATTAGCATTCCCAGCTGGCCGCCGAATAAGCCTCCAACAGCAAGTAATATGCCTGTAAGTATTCCCAAAAGTATCAGCGTCTTAAGCTGGTTAAACATAAGTGTAAATCGGTTCATAGGGGCTTAAAAGGTTTTTCTAAACGCAAAGAAATTATTGAAGTGCTTCTCTAGATTTTGTATACTTTTCCAAAACGTCCCGTAAGTTATCTGGAGATTCAAGTCCATATTTCTTTGCAATTGATTCGTAATCATTAGCTGCGTCTGCAGTTTTTTGTGAAACTTGGTCGCTCGCCTTACGCACTCCGAGAGTCCTTCTGTAGTTGTATAGGTTCCCGCCGTCGCCACCGAGCCCAGACCAGTTGTTGACGTTGTGGAGCCACAAGGCCCGGGCAAATGGAACTTTCTGCGCTTTAGCCCACCTAGAATCAGCAAGCCAAACTGGAACTTCATTTATGCCTGCTTCTTGGAGGAAATTAGCATAATCCGCAGTTGTATCTCCAAATATAAATCTAACCAAACCATCCTTTGCAAATTTCTTTATTGGGAGGTCATAGTTTTTATTTTTCTTTAATGTGTAAACTTCGCCTGACTTTGCTAGCTCTTTCAAGCTAGCTGCTTCTTCCTCGGAAATATGAAATTCAATTCCGTTTCTGTGTGCTTCTGTTGCTTCAGCCGGGTGTTTTAAAATTGGAGAATTTTCTGCGTGTGTGACAAGAATTTTACCGCTTGGGAAATAAACAAAGTTTTCTGCTACCCAAGAGCCATATTGGCTGACCTTTGGGTCTGGACCAGCAACAATTCTTGCTTTGACAAATTGCTGTGCCGTTGCTAATGTAGCATTCTCTCGTTGTAAGGCAGCTAGAGCTTTGTCAAAAGGATCTATTGCGACTAGCATTTCCAAGTCGCCGAACCTTGTTTCGATTTCAACAGTTACCATTTTACATACTTTGTGAAAAATATAACTTTAAGAAGTTAGCGCCAGCGGCAGGACTTTCAATCTGTAAATCCGCAGAAGCGAACTTACACTATATTTGAACCTACAATCCCTTTCGGGAATAGTTTTCGAGACTATCGCAATACCGGATTATGCGACGCTGGCTATAATTTTGTCTGAAAAGTTATGAGCATTTATTTGATGCTCATTGGCGGGCTTACGCCCATAGGCATCGCATTGATGCCTACGACTTTTCTACACTTAGAAAGTATTTTATTATACCTTTTAAAGTTAAAGCTATGGCGTACGAGATAATTGCTGGAAGAAGTTCTAAAGATAAAGAAAAATATGAACTTCACGGAACAATATTTATTGGAAAGAATTATGTAAAATTTGGTAAAGATATTTCTCTAGCAAATGAAGTTTATTTAGATGTTGCAAGTCCTCACGTAATTCTCGTCGCGGGTAAAAGAGGATCTGGAAAGTCCTACACACTATCTATAATCGCTGAAGGATTGTTAGATTTGCCAAGAGATGTCAGTAAAAATATTTCTTCATTAATATTTGACACATTAGGAATTTTCTGGACTATGAAATATCCTAATTACAGAGATGATGCTTTGTTAAAAGAATGGCGCTTATCGCCTAAAAGTTATTCGCCT
>Ga0208375_1004454_pt1 | contig 11029 bp, 15 predicted proteins | sample RifOxyD1_FD_184038 | JGI IMG/M metagenome (GOLD analysis project Ga0208375, IMG submission 184038) | Soil microbial communities from Rifle, Colorado - Rifle Oxygen_injection D1 (SPAdes) | ecosystem: Environmental > Terrestrial > Deep subsurface > Rock core/Sediment | place: Rifle, Colorado... | reverse complement strand
TCGTCTTTTTTCCTATGAAACAGTTTATCAAAAAGACCCATAGATTTTCAGAAATGGAAGAATGGATTTAAATCTTTCTTTTACCCCAACCAAAAGCTTAATAAATTTTTAGCACATTTTCATCTTTAATGGCACAAGTACAAGACAAATCAGAGAAAATTGGCTTCCATAAAGGATCCTTAGCAACCCTCACCAAAGAACGTGAAGAAATGATGCGTATTCTGCAAATTGTGGAACAACTCATGCAAATGCACATCAAAGAATTGAAAGATCTTGGTGTTGATCTCGTTGCCGAAGCCAAAAAAGCAACAAAGAGTTTAAAAGGGAAAAAACCGATTGAAGAAGTGTTAAACTAGGTACCTCTTAAGAGAGATTAGAATAAATTAAAGTTTTCTCAAAAAAAGAAAGTTAAAAAAATAAAAAAAATTCCTACCTTCGCATTAAGAGCGCAATCAAAAAGATTATGACTGCAAGCAGGATGACAATTCCGGCAATGCTCCAGGCGATAAGCCGTACAGACTGCCAATTCGTTTCCACAACTGGCTCCTGCGCAAGGGCAGCCCCTGGTGGAAGGGTGTTTAATGTTTTAACATCAACAGACTTCTCACTTCCCGCTGCAGGCGGTGTGGTTGTTGGCGGCAGGTAAGATTGAATTCCTGATGTGCCAGCATTCCCGCCAAGAAGATCTTCAATATCTTCCTGCAAGTCACCAATGTCTTTCTGAAGATCATCGATATCCTCACGCAACATATCTTTCAATTGAGCGCTTAACGTGGTGCTGTCTTTGACGTCATCTTCAAATTGGTCAACATCATCTTCGAAGTCATTAAGATCTTCTTTCAAGTTTTTCAACTTCTTCTCAGCTGTAGCTAAATCTTTGTCATCATTATCTTTGTCTGCTTTTTTATAGTCATCTTCGTATTCATCAAAATCATCTTCATACCCTGTGAACTGATCTTGGTATTCTTGGAGTTTTTTCTCTTCATCGGTTAATGAAAGAGTTGGTGTTGATAGTGAATCACAGGCATCGCCTAAACCATCACCGTCAGCGTCTTTTTGATCTGCATTAGCCGTAAGTTTACAATTGTCTTTATCATCAGCTATGCCATCGCTGTCGGTATCCGTAGGGAGAGGTTCAGGTCCTGTTGGTGTGGTAATTTCAGGGACATCGCAGGCATCTCCAATGCCATCAGCATCGGCATCGGCTTGATCTGTGTTAGAAATATTTACACAATTGTCGTTCTGATTCTGAACGGTATCGCTATCACTATCGCCGAGAGGGCCATCCGTATCATTCCCATCACAGGGATCACCATATCCATCCCCATCGCTATCTTTTTGGTCAGTATTTGCGATAAGAAGACAATTATCATCCCCATTAGCAACGCCATCGCTGTCAAAATCATCATAGGCGATCGCCGTCGGAGCAGATGCAGAGTCATCAATGGATTTCAGATCAATCTCAAAAGGATTATCCGTAACATCCCAAATAGAGGGAGCTGGTTTTGTAGGATTATATTGGATAAATATAAAATCACAGGCATTGCCGATACCATCGCCATCCGTATCTTTCTGGTCTGCATTAGCTTTGTTTGGGCAGTTATCATTAGCATCTTTTATTCCATCAAAATCTGCATCATTACTTACATCATAAGGCAATTCTACGGTTGGTGCTTCTACATGAGGACTGCCTAAGTGAAAGGCAGAAACAGGCACACTTACGAAACTTAACAGTACTAAAAATAAAAACATATTTTTCATGATTTTTGTTGCGATCATTTTTGTTGTCACCTATCTGTTTTACTTGTTTAAACAAGCGATTATTTATAAATCTTTTGTTTTTTTGAGTACTTAAGAGTAATGAAAAAGTATAAAATCGTAAAGATTATATATAAGTTATATGCTTGGTGTTGTTTTATGGAAGAATACTTTAGACTATACCAAGAATATCCTGCGTGTATAAGACTACCCCTCGGTATCAAATCTCCTTATGGCCAACGTGGAGGAGAAGTTCCTTTTGCTATCGGATTAGATTCTCAAGGTAACCCACGTTACAGCCTCCAGGAATTCTCTTGCCGGCCAATGCCGATGGATAACGGCTCTCCTAACATTGAAGCGATGTTAGCGGAGATTATCCTTGTAAAACTTTATACTTCTGTAACACCAGAACAAGCACGGGAAGCAAATCCTAGGCTTTACCAAAAACTCTCCCATGACATTTCTCGGATGTTGGAAGAAAAGAAGCCAAATGGAGACAGTTATACAATTACCTCCCCACGATGAATTTTAGGTAGAAAATTGAAGATTTTCCCTTCGCGGTACTTTGCGCAACCAAGAATATTATTTTTATAATCTAACAAAACAAACCTACTTTCGTTCCCGCAATCTTTCCCTAAATCATGGCCTTGAAAGTAAGTTGTCACTTCTTCTTTATTCAAAGAAACAATATTTTTTACTTCCTTTTTATGTTTACGTGCTTCCTGCACGAAAAGCTGTGCACCTTCCTTGCTCAGACGCAACTGGTTATCTTTGCTTTCCGCAAAATAAAGACCCATTTTGTCTATCCTCAAAGCTGCAAAATCAAGCGCGGCAATCTCTTTCGTGATGATAAAAATCCTCCCCTTTTGGTTTTGCAGATACGCATACTCCTCTTCCAAGGCATAGCCAAATTCAGAGTCTAAAAGCTGTTTAATCCTTTTAATTTCTCGTGTATTAAGAATCTGCAGTTTTTCCATATTTTTTAAAATGAAGTAGGATATAAAAATGTATCCCACCACCAAAAAACAAACAGAAAGTATATATAGTATATGCATTAACAACAATTATTACACAACGGAGGTAGTATACTATGACACAAAATAAAGATTTGCTCTACGTTGCTCGAAGGATTGACGAAGGGAAACTTTTTGAGATTCAGGAAGAAGCTCATGATCTCGAAGGAACAGTGGAACAACAACTAAGCGTAAGAGGAATTTCTTCAAGAAAAAGTCAAGATTATATATGGGGAACTTCCGGTTATGCGTGGGGAATTTTTGGTTATCAATCAGTTGCAGGACTTGATGGTTCTCCCGTGGAATCTGATTTTTATCTAAAAGATAACTAACCCACACCCCAAACGGGGTTATTTTTTCTTTTTATTTCCGCAATTTCTTTCAAGACTTCCAGTTCCGTCTTGGAAAGATGCTGCTTCAGCTCTTTTAGTTTTTTGAAGTCGTCTTCAGGGATATCCGTGTATACAAAATCCCCTTCATTAATCTGTCTGCCGACGGTGACACCATCCATAGCCATGGCCAGCTGTTTCCCTTGTTCAGCAATGGTCACGTTCTCCTGCCCTTCTTTAAGACTTTTTACAGAGGTGATTCTCTTCCCTTCCCTATTCATGATAGGATCCCCGGTTTTAATGCGCCCAATTTCAATCTCTACACCGACGATAGCAGGATTGCTTTGCCGGAAGGTATAGCCTTTGAGAATGGCGATCTTGCACGGCCTGATGATGGAGGCGAGTTCTTTTTTATCTATTTCCTTCTTGAGATTTTCTACATACTGCGCATAGTCATCAATAACTTGGTAAATCACATCATGGATGATAACGGTAAAATTCTTTGCCTTACGGTATTCTTCAAGGTCGGGAGGCATTTTAATGTTAAATCCAAGAAGAACACCGTAAAATTCATCTTTTTCTTTAATAGATTCTAGCTTGGAAAAATCTTTTTTGGTAACGTCCCCTAACAATGCAGAAGAAAAAGGGATTTGTTTTTCCCGCAGCAATGTTTCCAGCGCTTCTAATCCTCCAATCGTATCAGCCTTGATAAGCACCCCTATTTCCTCGCCTTCTTCTTTAACAACTTCTCCTACTTCCTCTTGCACTTCTTTCTTTACTTTTTCAATTTCTTCTTCCGTGCAGCTTCGCAAAGGCATGCCCGCCATGGCTTTCTCCAAACCCGGAGCGGCAATTTTCACTCCCGTGGCAGCAAAGACCTCTTTGACATTTTTGAACTTGCTTTTCTTTTCCCGCATCTCTGCTAATTCGGCCGGTTCCAAGAGAGCGCGAACTTTTGTCACGATCGGTTCATCCACCCCGCCGATGACAATGGTATCGTTAACGGCAAGATGCCCATTATAGATAATAGTATTGAGAGTTGTTCCCAACCCTTTTTCTTCTTTTACTTCCAGGAGTGTGCCTTTCGCAAAACCAGCTTCCTCAATCTGCAATTGTTGCTCTAAATATTTCTGCGCAAGGCCGGTGAGAACCATCAATAATTCTGGAATTCCCTGGCCCGTGCGCGCAGAAAGGGGCACGATGGCAAGTTGTTTTGTATAATCCGAAACACGGTCAAACCGTTCTGCCTGCAAATCATGTTCCTGAAATTGCCCTACTAACCCATATAACCTTTTTTCAAATTCTCCTTGAATCTGGTAATCTAGTTCATTGATATTTTCTAAAAGAAGTTTTTTTTGATCGTACTTCCAATAAGGGATAAGATCAATTTTATTTGCAGCGACAATAAATGGAACTTTATGGGCTTTAAGGATTTCCATGGATTCAAGGGTTTGTGGTTTGAATCCTTCGTTGATGTCAACGACAAGGATGGCAATATCTGCTAATGAGCCGCCACGTTTCCGTAAAGAAGTAAACGCGGCGTGACCTGGCGTGTCAATACACAGAAGACCAGGAACAGTTATCTTTTGTTTCAATACCTCCAACAGTTTTCCGCAGATTTTTTTTATCGTGGCTAAAGGAACAATGGTGACGCCAACCGCCTGCGTAATCCCTCCTTTCTCTGCAGCCGCAACAGTCGTGTGCCTAATTGTATCCAGCAATGTTGTTTTTCCATGATCAACATGACCGACGACCGTAACCAAGATTTTGCGGATTGCCATTAGTTCAAAAAGGGAGCAAGTTCTTTTTTAAATTTATCCCAAAGGAAGGTTTATAAAATTCCTTGCTTACATTGGATGGATGGCATTCACTGAGCAGCATAAAAAGGATCTTCATTGTGTTCTTTGTAAGTTTGCTTGTTCTGACGATCATCATGCTTAGAAGTTACCTCAGCGCCCTCTTTGTGGGAGCCTTGATTGCCTATTTTATCTATCCTTTGTATACAAAACTTGTTACAAAAGTGAAATATAAACTTGTAGCACAGGCTATTTTAAGTATTGGTTCTGTGCTGATTCTGCTCGGATTCTTGTCGGCACTGATCCTTCCTCTTATTTCGCAGACACAAATCCTCTATCAAAAATCTGAACAATATCTTACTTTTGATGAAGCTAAGACATGTAATAATCCAGATTCCTTGCCATGCCGAGCCGTCCAGAAAATGACGCAATTTATCCAAACGGAAGAATTTCAACAAAAAAGCAAGGAGTTTATCCAAAAAACATCTGTCCTTTTTTTTCAAAAGATCGGGAGCGTGATCAGCGGGATCATGTCTTTTATATTGTTTATCATCATTGTTGTTTTTTCCCTCTTTTATTTTCTGGACCATGGCCGGGAAATAAAAAATACGTTCATGGAAGCATTGCCCTTAAAGTCCGCGCATAAAGATGCGCTGCTGAATAAATTAAAACAAACGATTACAGCGGTGGTGGGAGGAAATATCAGTACGGCCTTGCTTCAGGGCCTGGCCGGAGGAGTGATCTTTTTTATATTAGGGATCCCCTTAGCGTTGTTCTGGGGCTTGCTGATGGCCGTCTTTGCCTTCATCCCTGCGGTGGGGCCTGCCGTGATCTGGCTCCCTGCGGCCGTTTTGCTCATGATCATGGGATCGGGAGTGAAAGGAATTATTCTCATTGTGTATTGTGTACTTGTCCTGGGGTATATTGACAACTTCCTCAAGCCGAAATTAATTGGCGACAAGATCAAGTTATCGTCTTTCTGGATTTTCTTGGGAGTGTTGGGAGGATTGCAGATGTTCGGCATTTTAGGATTGTTCTTTGGGCCGATCATCCTCGCCTTGGTCATCACCTGTCTGGAAATATATAGAGAGATGAGCGGGTAGATTTTTATAGTAGTTAAACCGTTTTCTTCTGATGGCCATCCTCACGGAACACTCCACTAAAATCAGCGTCGAACTTCCCACAAAAGACGTCCATAAAAAGATGGATGTATTTTACAATCCCGCCATGACCTCAAATAGGAATATTTCCATCGTATTACTTAATTCCATTCCAAATACAGGAATGAATATCTGCGATCTTTTGGCAGGAACGGGAATTCGTTCCCTGCGCTTTTTGAATGAAGTAGAAAAAGATAAAATCCAAAACCTCTTTGTGAATGATAAAAAAGAAAATTTTGTGAAAGTATTTGAAAATAATTTGAAATTAAATAGAATAAAAAATAAAAAAATAACTCTCAAAAATCAGGAAGCATCGTTATTTCTCTTAACGCAGCATACAGATGATTTCTGCGGCTATTTTGATTACATCGATATTGATCCTTTCGGTTCGCCTAATCCGTTCCTCAGCGCGGCGATCTGCCAAATTAAACGCGAAGGTATCCTCGCGATAACCGCAACCGACACCGCCGCATTGACAGGAACGTATCCGAAAGCGACCAAACGCAAATACTGGGCAACGCAGCTCAAAAACCACCTCATGCACGAAACAGGGCTGAGGATCTTAATTCGAAAAGTGCAATTGCAAGGGATCCAGTTTGACAAAGCGCTGATTCCCATTCTATCCTATTCCAAAGACCATTATTTCCGGCTATATTTCAGATCAGAGAAAGGAAAAACGAAAAGTGATGAACTCCTTAAACAACATCAGTATCTGTTATTTTGTTCCAAATGCCTGAATTACAAGACTTCCATCTACAATAACGAACAATGCGCATGTAAAAATCAATTTCAATTTGTAGGGCCGTTATGGGCCGGACCTTTGTTTGACAAACAACTGCTTGCAACAATGGCAAAAACCAACCCCTTCCCTGAAGACCAGAAATTTCTTGACTTGTTAAAAGACGAAAAAGATGTTGTCGGATTTCATGATTTGCATGTCATTTCAAAGAAGTATAAGATAGAACCGCCCAAGATGGAAATGGCCTTGAAAAAATTGCACGGGACAAGAACGCATTTTTCTCCGAATGGCGTGAAAACAGAAAAAGATATTAAAGAAATAATAAAACTGTTAGGCTGATTTTCCTTCTTCGATAAACTGAGAAGTTGTCTTAACCAAAATAATACTTTGGGCAGTAAAATCTTTATCATTGCTCCAGATGAAATCAGCATGTACAGATAATGCACAGGCGATATATTCTGTATCCGTCGGATCCCTACTTGCAATAACTTCTTTAGACAATCCCATGTACAATTCATATTCGGTAAATTCTAACACTTTAATAAATCGCAACAAAGCTTCTACACCTTCTTCAAATTCTAATTCACTGAACCCACTTAAATTACAGATCAGTTGTTTTTTCTTACGAACTTCATGGATAATCCGAGCGGGAGCATAGAACTGATAGTTTTGGGAAGTGAGAATCACCGTCGTGGCTCGTGACCCTAATAATGCCATAATAACTATATTAGCATCCAGAACAATTATCATCCCCTTTTGGTAATCTCCTTACCTAACTTCACCGCTAATTTTTCGATCTCTTTCTCACTGAGCTTTGTTTTTTTTGTCAATCGTTCTAGAACGGCAAGTGCTTTTATTTTTTCTTCAGCCGCCCCTTTCATGACAGCGCTCCATCTGATGTCTTTATGCTTTTGCATCTCCTCCCAGAGAGGATCTTCAACGGTAACAGTCATATTGTGGGGCATGTTAAATCACGTATTTTACGTGAAATCAAGCAGATATAAATATTTTTCGGTAAAATTTATTAAATAGGTTTTATACACAGTATCAATGACCACTGAAAAAGATTGGAAAACAAAATTAACCAAAGAACAGTATCGTGTTCTTCGTGAAAAAGGAACAGAGTTGCCGTTCACAGGCAAACTCCTGCATAATAAAGAGAAAGGCGCCTATATGTGTGCGGGATGCGGGACGGAACTGTTCTCATCAGATACAAAGTATGATTCCCACTGCGGCTGGCCGAGTTTTTATGAAGCAAATAAGAACAATATTGAATTAAAAGAAGACCGTTCTTTAGGCATGACTCGCATTGAAGTTATTTGCAGAAAATGCGGCGGGCATCTCGGCCATCTCTTTGACGATGGGCCAAAACCGACGGGAAAGAGATATTGCATTAATTCTGCGGCATTGGAATTTGAGAAGAAAAAATAATAGACTTATTTCATCACCCCCAAAACCTACTATTCGCAGCTCGCTGGGCTATTATGCGTCGTTGTTTCGACGTTAATTTGGGAACGATATCAAGTTTACCATCTCTTTTGAGTCGCTCATACAGTGAGTGGTTCTTGTGAATTAGTTCACCCCTTGTGTCCCCGGCATGATGTTTGTGGTAATAGGCAACAGGATCGCCATCAAAATCATTACGGATCTTTGGTGCTATCTTCAGCTTATCCCTCCGATATAATTGTTGGTAGAGTCCCTGGTTTATTTTCTGTAGCTTATTTTGCGGCACGCCATCATAAAACTCGTTATAATTTAGAACAGGATCAAAGTTTCTTGGATAACAACCAAGTTGGATATGCAACTTATTATCCCCATCAAAATACACTCGTTTTAACGGCTTTCCCGGTGGCACAACATACAGATGCGTCTCCTGTCGATCACGCAAAGCTTTAATCCTCGCAGCGACATCATCAACGGATGCAATATCAGTTTGAATCAATGTTTCAAGATCAAAATCGCCTAAGAGTTCCCGTGCTTCTTCCACAAATTCCAGATGCGAGCGAGGAACTTCATGTAAACAAATCGCATCCTCTTTTTGTTCATCAAATCCATGCACAAATTCATAACGCGGTCTCCTATATCCCGAAGGTGATTCGTCAAGACGCAGAGCAAAGCGCTCTCTATAAGGAACATCGTATGCTTCAACAATGCCAACGACACGGTCATATAATTCACTTTGGGTAAGATCCCCGCGTTCTTCGGCAATTCTGTGCACTTGCGCTTCTATCTTCGGCCTGCGTTTCTCTGAAACTTCTAAATAACCAAGAACTTGGTCCAGCCATTCTTTATTCATGCAAGAAGAAAGAGGATTAATTTTTATAAACTTTGTTGAACACTACTTTCTCTCATACCTTCCCATAAGTTCCGTCCTCGCCAGGATGTGCCCTTTCATCGCTTTCTCGACATCGGCTTTGGTGGAACCTTCTGGAAGCTGTAATCCTGTATCTAACGCGTACAACGTGAAGAAATACCGATGCACCATGTCTGGCGGGCAAGGCCCATGGTACTTCAGATTGCCGCTGGTTCCCTTTCCATGGACACCTCTTGGTTCCTGCCCTTCTGCAATTTCCTTTGTAAATGGGGGGATGTTCCAGACGATCCAATGATCCCAGACTTTCCCGGCAGGTTTCATAGCATCCGGATCATCCATGATCAGAACTAAGCTTTTGGCATTGGGAGGAACATCGGAAATCGCTAATGGAGGATTAACATCAGCGCCGTCACACGTGTATTTAGACGGAATTTTACCTTGATGTTGAAAAGCTAAGCTTGTTAAATTCATCATCTCACCTCTTACAAAATTATCTTTTAGATTGTTTCATTGTGGCTTGAAGAATCTCTACTTTTTTCTTTGAAAGTAGACGTTTTAATTCAGCTTTTTCCCATTCTAAGAGGTCTGAGTGTGTAATTTTTCTGTCTAAAACCTCAAGAATGGCTTGTTGTTTCTGTAATGAACGAGAACCAAAGAACCATTTTTCTACCGCGAGAATTTTCTTCTTAAAATACGCCGCATCCTTCACCATTAAAAAAAAGAGATCAAACAACTTAATAAATTTATCCCAATGCCAAATCCATCCTTGCCACTTCGGCACTTTGCACATGCTCGATGTCTTTCATCTGTTCCGCAATGGCATCAAAATCTGCTCCTTCCACTTGATACATCGCTAAAACGAGAACGGCTTTCAGGCCAAAAGCAATGGGGTCTTCTTTTACCTGCATCTCGCCAAGGGCACCGGCGTCGCGCGCCATGCGCATCGCTTCCTTTTTTATCAATTCTAAATTGGTGTCCGGCGCTTCGGGCATAAGTTTGAACGTGATGACTGCGCGTGCCATTTAATTTGGTCCCATGAAATTGCATCCAGGACAGGTATATTTTATAGCATTCTGCCGCGCGTAGGAACTGCGGACTATTTCATAATTTCCGCATTGCGGGCATTGAAATTGCACCGCGCCTGGATCATTGTCAATTCGTTTCTTCGTTGCACTGCATACTTTTCCTTCCATTTTTATCTCAGAATAAGGCTTATTTATAAATCTTATTATGGTGTGGCGTTATTGAAAAGTGTTGGGGCATCAATTGCGTAGACCTCTTGGATTTTCAGAAGCGAGCTGCCAAGGGGGTTGTCCCATACGGGGAGCGGCAGCCTTCGAACCTACTAAACAAGGTCGAAGCCGATGCCCACGGAGCGAAGCGGAGAGCTTTTCAATAACGCCTATGGTGTTAAGTTTATTATGGTGTTAAGTAAAATATGGATCACATCAGTTCTGTTCCACGCGAATCATCTTTCCCTCAACCAAAAAACCGACAGGCAGAAAATGTTCAACGACATAAAAATTCGTTTGGGTGTGTTTTGTGACCTTGCTTGCCTTCACGGCAGAACCAGGCAATAACCCCATGAACGAAATCAACTGGTCTGCCAAATGAGAATCAACCGCAGCGCTGGAATCAATTTCCTGCGCTAATTCTTCCGCAGCTTCTTTCCCTATCTCTTCAGATGATTTTCCCTTTTCAATTAACGCATCGCCGCCGAGAATAACGGGATTTAGCGGATTAACATCGCCCTCTTTACTAAATACTGCCCAAAGAACTATTTCCCCGCCAATGCTTGAACTTCGTGCATAATCCACTCTTACATTGATAGGCACATTATATTTTTTCAAATATCCTTCAGCGGCTTGGGCAATGCGTTCGCCAACTTTTTTTTCCTGTAATTCAGAAGAAACATTGACC
>Ga0208375_1004451_pt1 | contig 11032 bp, 7 predicted proteins | sample RifOxyD1_FD_184038 | JGI IMG/M metagenome (GOLD analysis project Ga0208375, IMG submission 184038) | Soil microbial communities from Rifle, Colorado - Rifle Oxygen_injection D1 (SPAdes) | ecosystem: Environmental > Terrestrial > Deep subsurface > Rock core/Sediment | place: Rifle, Colorado... | reverse complement strand
CGCAAGCTGCTTGCGGGTCATGACGTCACCGGGCGAAAAGAAAAAATGTTCACCGGGGCGGCGGTTTGATTTCATGCAGTCGACGATCAGGAGCTTTTCAGTGGAAGGGTCGAGGTACGAGAGTATTCCAAGTGCCCCCGCCGCGAGGTCAATCGCCTCGAAACCGCGCGCGAGGCCGTGCCCGGCGATATATTCTATAATGTGCAACCCGATGCCGTCGTCTGACATGGAATAATTGCCGGCGCCTATCAGGTATCTCATGCGGCGAGCGCGGCTATCCCGCTTTTTTGCCGGAAGCGTCACCCGCTCCGCCCAGCACCGCCGCGCGGAAATCGCCGAGGATGTTCATGAAGTTCATGAATGCCTCGTACGGGCTGCGGTACGGCTGGAAATAGGCGTGAACCTCGGCATCCGCGTGCCATTTGGTGCACATGTAGTAAAAATGATCCGACGTTTGCAATTTGCGCCAGAGATCGAGTGTGCTCGGATTGTTGCGTGCACGGACCTCCCGGCCGATCGCATAAATTTCGGAGAGCGCGCGTTTTTGCATCTTGTTGCCCTGCCAGGCACTGAGATCGCGTTGCAGATCCGCCCACGAGATCGTGCGCCAGAAGTCAAGCTCCCCGCCCGTGGCCGGAAATTTGTCGGCGGTCTCGCCCGGGGTCATGAAACTCCATGACCCGTGCCGGAGTATTTCGCCGGGAAGGTCTTCAAGAAATTTGAAAATGCCCGTCTCGGCCCACTGATGTTCGCCGAAGGTTTCGTAGTCCATGAACAGGTTGATGACGTTTGCGCTGTCGGTGAGCGAGTGCACCCAGTAGGCGTATTTTGAAGCCGTGAGCGGCCAGTGGCTCCAGGCGCGGTTTGAAAACCTGAATGCGATGTCGTCGGAAAGGCCGTAGTTTTTGAGCAGGATCTTGAGGCCGCCGCCGGGTTTTGAATAAAGATAGTTGGGGCTCCGCCATTTGAGGATGTCGTCAACGCCCTCGGTGATCATGGCCTTGTAGCCCATGCCGGCAACCAGCTCCAGCACGCGGTTGTCGCAGATGAGTTCCGTATTGCGGAATACCCTTGGCCGCTGCCCGAAAAGCGCGATCATCATGGCTTCGTGCTGCAGCACCTGCTGCTTGAACTCGGCGGGATCGTACATCGCGGCCAGCGAGTGGTAATAGGTCTCGGCCAGGAATTCAACGCAACCGGTGCGCGAAAGCGCCGCAAAAGACTCCACCGCCTCGGGGCAGTGCTTGAGCATCTGCTCCAGCGCGACGCCCGTGACCGAATATGCAACCTTGAACCGTCCGCCATGCTGGTTGATGAGTTTTAAAATGGTGCGGTTGGCCGGGATGTAACACTTGGCCGCCACCTTCTGGATGATTTCGCGGTTTTGTGGTTCGTCAAAGTAACTGTGGTCCCAGCCCTGGTTGAAATACGGATAGTTCTTGAGCCTGTTGGGCTGGTGGACCTGGAAGTAAAAGCAGATGGCCGGCATTTACTTCACCCTCCGCGGGCTCTTGGCGACATTGTGAACCGTCTTCGCGCCGGCTTGGGCCGCGTTATGGACCTGCTTGTAAACCTCAAGCGTTTTTGCTGCCGCCGCATCCCAGTGGATGCGTTTGACCTCTTCGCGGGCCATGCCGATGATGTCATCGCGCACCTCGCGGTACTTGAGTACGCCGATTATAAGATGCGCCATGCGCTCGATGTCCCAGAAATCGACTTTGAGCGCATGCTCCAGCACCTCGCTCACGCCCGACTGTTTTGAAATGATGACCGGGATGTCAAGGCTCATGGCCTCAAGCGGCGCGATGCCGAAGGGCTCCGACACCGATGGCATGATATACACATCAGCCATTGAATACATGCGCTCGACCTCGGGTCCCTTCATGAAGCCAGGGAACAAAAAGTGCCTGGCCAGGCCCATCTCGTGCACGCGGTTCTGGATGCGCGGAAGCATGTCGCCCGTGCCCGCGACGATGAACATGGTGTTTGGCAGGTACGGGATCACGCGGGCCGCCGCTTCGATGAAATAATCAGGGCCCTTCTGGAAGGTGATGCGCCCCATGAAGAGCACTATTTTGGTGGGACTGTCGGGATCGCGGTAGGCCTTGCGCACCTGCTTGGTGTAAACGCCGTTGTGGACCACCGAGATGCGCTCCAGCGGAACCTTGTGTTCCATGTTCACGATCGAGCGCGTGTAGTAGCTCACGGCAATCGCCACGGTTGCCGCTGTAACCCCGGCCGCCTCGATCTGCTTGATGCGCTGGTTGCCGACGGGGCCGCTGCGGTCGTACTCAAGGCTGTGCACATGCGTGATGAGCGGTTTGCCGGTCAGGCGCGCCAGCGCGATGCCTGCGGCGTAGGTCATCCAGTCATGCGCGTGTATTATGTCAAACTGCCGCGTGCGCGCGATTTTGACGGCGTTGCGCGCGTAGTGTTCAACTTCCTGGAAAAGATCCGTGCCGTACTGGCTTGCGCCGGTTTTGCCGCCGCTTTCGCGCTTTTCGGATTCCAAAATGGCTTCGATGTCCGGCGGGATTTCGCCGTTCCACTCGCCGGGACGGAAGTCCTTGACCCACTGTGCGTATTCTTCGGGCTTGCAGTACGCGGAAATCAGGGCCGGAGTGCCGATCAGCGAAAGATTTGGATTGAATTTGACCGGCGATTGCGAAGGGTCGTCCACGTCCTTGCCGAGCATTTTGCCCGTGCTCGCGTCAAAAAGAGTCATGTGCGGGGCGTTTTCACGGCCGGAGAGGCGGGGAACCACGAAGTCGATCTTGATGCCGAGTTTTGCAAGCGACTTTGTCAGGCCTTCGCAGGCCGTGCCGAGACCGCCGCTGATATATGGAGGATATTCCCAGCCGAGCATGAAGATTTTCATTCAAACATCTCCATGACCCGCGTGACCTCTGCCACGCTCCAGGCCTGTGCGGGCGTGCCACCGGGCGCATGCGGTTCGTCACCGCCGAAGACTTCCGAGATCTGCCCGAGACAGGCGTCGTTGAAAAGATGATTTTCGAGGTTGTTGAGCACGGGCTTGAGTTCCTCGCGCGCGCGTTTGATGCCGTGAACCCTGGCCACCGCATCGGCGTAAATGCCGATGAGCCATGGCCACACGGCGCCTTGATGGTAGGCCAGATCGCGCTCACGCTGGTTGCCGCGGTAGTAGCCGATGTATTTTGGATCCTTGGGCGAAAGCGTGCGGAGCCCCACGGGCGTGAGCAGGTGCTGCCTGATGCTCTCAAGAGCTCTTTGGGCCTGCTTGATCGGAACGGGTGAAAACGGTATTGCGATGGCCCAGAGTTGATTGGGTCTGAGGCTCAGGTCCTTGTTTTCGCCGTTGCCGGCACAGTCGGCAAAATATCCGCGCTCCTCCGACCAGAAACGTTTTATAAACGCCTCTCCGGAAAGAGCGGCGATGTCTTTCCAGCCGTCGATGAAGCCGGTGTGTTTTTGCGAGCGCGCCCAGTCGAGGGCAAACTGCATGGCATTGTAGAAGAGGGCGTTTATCTCGACCGGATAGCCTCCGCGCTGGGTGACCGATTTTCCGTCCACAAGCGCATCCATCCAGGTCATGGCCGAGTTGCCCGGGTCGGTGAAGATGCCGCCATCGGGCGTCATGCGTATGCGGCTGTCCACCCCCGTTTTGAATGCCTCCAGGATGCTGTAAACCGCGGGCATGAACTGCTTGACGCTGTTTTTTCCGGAATGATCGGAAAAAGCCTGCACCGCCCGGATGTAGTGCAGCGGGGCGTCGAGCATCACGTTGCGGTGGTGGCCGTCCATTGTCGGCGCATAATGGATTACGCTCTTCATAAAAAGCGGGGTGAAGCTTTCGAGGATTGCCCTGGCTCCAGTGACATCGCCGTTGGAGAGGCAGAGGCCCGGCATGGAAATCATGGTGTCGCGCACCCAGTCCTCGAACCAGGGATAGCCGGCGATTACGGATTTGAGGCCGTTTTTGCGGGTGATGAGGAATTTTGAAGCCGCCCTGCCCAGGGCGTCGCGGAAGGAAAGGGGATGCACGTCTTCTTCGGCGTCCGGCACGCCGCGGTCCTTGTTCGTGCCGAAGTGGAAGGCGATCGTGCAGTCGGATCTTATCTCGGCGGTGAATTCGCCGGGGCTGAAGATATCCTCGATGGCCGGATAGCCGCGGGTATGCTCTTCAGAATAGCAGATTCCGCGGTTCCATTTGCCGGAAGCGGTGAATACGGCGGGTTTCCCGCTCACGTTCATGTAAAATCGCGGAAGCGGATGGTAGGGCTCGACGTAAACCCATTCCTGTTCGTGCTTGACGGAGCCGTCAAGGAACGGGTTTTCCTTGGTGAGCAGATGGATCGGACGGCATGCCACAAGCGGACACATCTTGAACATGAAGGGCTCGGTAACGCCGCTGAAGGTGTATATCACCCTGACGTTGTCATGCTGCTTGTCGATTTCGACGACGCGGACGACATTGAGCATCTCAAGCCGGTACGTCCATTTTGGCGCGGGCGAGTGTGAAAAATCGGACAGGAACTGGTAACCCTGCGGGTAGATCTGGCTTCCGTAGTTGAAGGCATGAAGCTGGTAGTTGCGCTGGCCCATGGAAATGGTTTCTTCGATTTCGGTCAGGACATTGAGAGGATCCCCGTAGCCGGGTTCCCTGACCGTCAAAAGTGAATGGTATTTGCGCCGGGGAACGCGGTCCACGCAGCCCATTGCAAACGATCCGTTGTCATTTGCAAGCAACCACTCAAGATTTGCGCTTTCTTTTCTCATGACCCTTTCAACACTAATATATAAACGTTTGATAAACCGTTCCGGAAATTTCTAACAGAACTCATCTGTGATTACCAGAAAAACCAAACATTTTTTGCACTTGTCGGTTTGTACCCATACGTTGTAAATAAATTTTCATGCATCAAAAAAAGAAGAGATCATGGGCCGAGCCGTTTAAAATCAAAGTAGTTGAACCGCTCAAGATGACAACACGCGACTTCCGTTCGAAGGCGCTTGCAGAAGCGGGTTACAATACGTTCTTGTTGCGATCGGAAGACGTCTATATAGACCTGCTTACCGACAGCGGCACCAACGCCATGAGCGACTACCAGTGGGCCGGCATGATGATGGGTGACGAGGCTTACGCGGGCAGCAGGAATTTTTACAATCTCGAAGAAAAAATCCGCAAGCACTACGGTTTCAAGTATATCGTGCCCACCCACCAGGGGCGCGGCGCGGAACATATAATTTCAAAGATCCTGATCCGCCCCGGAATGTATGTGCCGGGAAACATGTATTTCACGACCACGCGGCTTCACCAGGAGCTTGCCGGCGGGACCTTCGTCGATGTCATAATCGACGAAGCCCATGATTCGCACGCGCTTCATCCGTTCAAGGGCAATGTCGATCTCGGCAAGTACGAAAGCCTCATAAACAAGGTCGGACCTTCAAAAATCGCGTATATCACCATTGGCGTCACGGTGAACATGGCGGGCGGGCAGCCCGTGTCGATGGAAAACCTGCGCGCCGTCCGCCAGTTGTCCTTGAAGCATGGCATCAAGGTCGTGCTCGATGCCACGCGCGCTATCGAGAACGCCCATTTCATCAAGGAGCGCGAGGCGGGTTATCGCGACAAGAGCGTGGCGGAGATACTGCATGAGATGTGCTCGTATGCCGATGCGGCCACGATGAGCGGAAAAAAAGACCTGATGGTCAATATCGGCGGTTTTCTTGCGATGAACGACAAGGGTAATTTTGACGAAGCGAGGAACCTTGCGGTTGTCTATGAAGGGCTTGATACCTATGGCGGCCTTGCCGGCCGCGATATGGAGGCCATGGCCCGCGGCATTGAAGAAGCCGTCCAGAACGAGAGCGTCCAGGCGCGCATCGGGCAGGTGCAGTATGTCGGAGAGGAGCTGCAGGAGCGCGGAATACCCGTGGTGCTTCCGATCGGGGGGCACGCGGTGTTCCTGGATGCGAAGAGATTCCTCCCTCATATCAAGCAGGACGAGTTTCCGGCGCAGGTGCTTGCGGCGGAGCTTTACCGCGAGTCCGGCATCCGCTCCATGGAACGCGGAATTGTTTCGGCGGGACGAAACAGCCAGACCGGCGACCACAACAGGCCGAAACTCGAGCTGGTGCGGCTTACCTTTCCGCGGCGTGTTTATACGCAGGCGCATTGCGACGTTACGATCGAGGCCGTCGAAGAGCTGTTTCACCATCGCGACAGTATCAAGGGGCTCAGGATGACGTATGAGCCCAGGTATCTTCGTTTTTTCCAGGCAAGGTTCGAACCGCTGGGATAATCGCCCGGCGCTTACACACAGGTGGCGCGCAGCGGCTTGAGCAGTTGTTGTAAAATCTCGTTTATCGACGGGTCCGAACACAAACGGTCGATATCAAATGGCGCTGCGGCTTGTTGTGAGGCAAGGTTGTTTCTTATCTGCGGGGCCAGCCTGCGCGCCGCAAGGGCGATCATGTGCTCGTAGACCTCGATGGCTGCCATGATTTTAGTCGGCCCCCTTGGAAGGTTTTCGGGGGTGAAGCCGGTGCTTTTGCCGGCCAGACGGCCCAGCCAGCCGCCACGCCGTATGAGCGGGATCCCGACGCGTCCAAACGTTACGAAGAACGGCATTTTTGAAAATCTGAGTTCATGCTTTGACAGCAGGTCGAAGAAGTGGCGTTCACATAGTTCGCGCGCGATGTTGCGGTCAAGATGGGCGTTGTCAAAAGCGCCGAGGTACTTGAGTCTTGCATCAATGACGAAATCGGTAAGGCCGAGAAAGGCATCATAGTTGATGTTGGTGATCTTCAGGTTCTTCTGGATTCCCGGATCGCGCGAATAGCGGCTCTTGGTGGAAACCGGTTTCACGCCCGCATGTTCGAAAAAGTAGTGCGCAAGCGTCGTGCAGGCGAGATAGCTGCGGTCGGGGTCCTCGGTGTCGAAGTTGTAGCCCTTGACCGCCTTTTCGGCCTGCGCGGCGGCGAGGTTGATCTTATCGTGAAAACCGTCGGACTTTTCTTTCAGGCGGTAAAGTTCGGCGTAGGAGTTGAACCTTGGTGACAGGAAAACACAAAGAGGCACCGGGCGGACGCCAAGCTTGTATGCCTCCATGACCACCGGAAATTTTTTTCCGTCAATGTCGATGATTGCAAAAACACCGAGATGGTAGGCGTATGATCTCGGTTCTGCCAGAAAGGTGAACATGCCGTTGCCGTCACGGTTCACGTTGCAGATGAAAATGTCACCTGGAAGGAGCTGGGTGCCGCGGTAAACAACGCCTTCTCCCTTGAACTCATGCCGCGTGAGATCATCCATTGCCGACCAGACGGCGGTTGAGTGCCTGGAGGGCGCGTTTGCGATGATCTTGAGACGGGTCTGCGGGCCCGCAAGCGCCATAAGCTGCCCGTCCGGCGCCGGCATGATGGCTTGCAGGGCCTCGTGCTCGCCCAGTTTTGCAAAATACGCGGCCGCGCTCTTGAGAAGCGATTTTGCCGGTTCTCCCCCGGTTCTGGTCAGGATTTCGAGCGCCAGTTTTACCAGCCGTTCGATGGTGCAGGCATCGGGCTTGAGTTCCAGCCGGGAGAGGGCGTCGAATGCGGATTCGGCGGAGATGGCGGATGGCTTGGAATCCAGAATCCTCATGGCCGCGCCGAGGGCGCTTTCACGCCAGTGCATCATCGAAAACTTGAGGCTTACCAGCCGCTCGGGCGAATATCTGTGCCTTTCGAGTGATCTGAACGATTCCTGTATTTCCTCGACCTGCCTGAGAAGCCTGGCGGCATCAAGGGCCGGTTGCTCCTTGAAAAACTCCTGCTGCTTTGAGTTGAGGTTGTGCATGTGCTTTGCCGCGGTTGCTTATTTTTTAAGAAAGGCGGCGACAATCAGGCTCATGCGTTTGGTTGTCGCCGGATCGGCGCGGCTCGGAAGCACAACGGGTATTTTTGCGCCTGCGATCAGGCCGGCCACGCGCGCTCCCTGGACAAACTGGTGCACGGTCTTGTAGAAAACATTTGCACTATTGATGTCCGGAAACACCAGGATGTCGGCGTCACCGCAAACCGCACCGGTGATTTTTTTTGTTTCCGCGCCTTCCTTCGAGACGGCTATGTAAAGATCATAGGGTCCCTCCACTACCGCGTCCTTTATGTGTCCGGCTTTTGCCTTTTTTACGACTTCATCCGCATGAACGGTGCTGGTCATCTTGGGGTTTACTTTTTCAGCCGCCGCAATCATCGCCACCTTGGGGTTGTCGATGCCCAGACGGTGCGCCACGTCCACCGCATTGCTGACAAGTTGCAGCTTCTCGTCCACGCCGGGTTCGATCGTGATCGCCGCATCGGTTGCGATCAGGAGCTTGTGGTAGGACGGAAGGTCCATGATCGCCACATGCGAAAGGATCGTGCCCGGAGGCACGAGCCCGAGCTCCTTGTTGAGCACCGCTTTCATATAGATTTTCGTGTCAATCTGGCCTTTTAACAGAAAATCGCCTTTTCCGTCAGCCACCAATCGCGCGGCCGTGTCTCCCGCCGCCATCGGTTCCGGACAATCGATGATGTCAAACCTGTCGAGCGGGAGCTTCACGTCGCCGGCCACCTTGCGGATCGCCTCGGGATTGCCGATCAGTGTTCCGCCCGTGACGACGAGGTCTTTCATTGCCATCACAACGCCTTCCAGGGCTTCATGATTCTCGGCAAGCGGGACGACAACGCGCCCCGGATTCTTGCGGGCGCCCTCCAGCAGCGTGTCAAGGGACATCGATTTTTTCATATTTCCTCCGGATAATTTTTTGCTTTTTCAGAGCCCGAAAGCACGCGCTCCGCCGCGTCGCGGAGGGCGCTCATTTCGTCACCGCCCGGGTAGCTCTTGACGGGGGCCAGCCATTCAACGTGTTCTTTTATCCATGGCACCAGGTAATCCTTTGAATATGCGAGCCCTCCGGTGAGAATAATGGCATCAACCTTTCCTTTAAGGGGCGCCGCGAGCATTATGATTTCTTTGGAAATTTGATACGCCATGGCCTGAAGCGCCTCGCGCGCCTTTTCGGGGGTGAGGCCGGGCTTGATCTGCGAACGGTCCTTTTCTTCGAGCGGTTTGCCTTCGATGAATTTTTCGATCACCACCATGTCCGAAGTGCCGGTGTAGGCGACCATTCCGCCCTTGCCCTTGATCTTGAGCTTGATGTCCGCGGCCGTGAGTTTTCCGCCGAAACACATTTTTACCAGGCCTCCGGACGGCACTCCGCCCGAGCGCTGCGGCGTGAACGGGCCGTCGCCGTCGAGGCCGTTGTTGACGTCAATGACGCGCCCTCCCCGGTGCGCTCCTACCGTGAGGCCGCCGCCGCCATGCATGACGATGAAGTTGCAGTCTTCGTAGCGTTTGCCGAGCTCCGCGGCCGCCTTGCGGGCGACGCGTTTTTGATTGAGGGCGTGAAAAATCGAGATGCGCGGATTTTCGGGCATGCCCGAATAGCGGGCAAGGGGTTCGAGTTCGTCCACCACTACCGGGTCGGCGATGAAAGACGGTTTGCCGGTCGGCGATGCGATGGCGTGGGCTATGATGCCTCCGAGATTTGAAGGGTGGTCGCCCAGCACTCCTTCGGTAAGATCGGCAAGCAGGGATTGGTCCACGCTGTAGGTGCCGCTCGGAATCGGTTTGACAAGTCCGCCGCGGCCGACGACCGCGCTGATGCTGTTTTGATTGATGCCGTTTTCTTCGAGCGTTTTGAGAACAAGCTGTTTGCGGAATTCATACTGTGAAGTGACTTTTTTTCCGTCATACGGCTCAAGCTCCTTTGGCGAATAGCGGACCACCTTGTGGAAAATCTTTTCATTCCCCCTGAAAAGGGCGATCTCGTCCGAAGTGGAGCCGGGATTGACGACAAGAACAACGCTATCCGGTTTATGAGACATTTGTTTCCCCCTCTGTCAGTGCGCCTGGATAGAATGAAATATAAATCCAGGAAGGAGGATTTAACAAGTGCCTATGAGCGGTTGCTGCGGAATTATTTTTCCATCGCTTTCCATATTACAGTTTTTCCGCAAGGTAGCCGGCGATTTTTTCCGTTCCGGTCCGGTTTGTGTGGACGTAGTCGTAATAGTCCGTGACCTCAAGCCGGAGCTCCGAGGCAAGGTCGATGCATTTTGCTCCCGCCGCGCGGCAGCGGTCGAGCGTCATGTGGTTGTAAAGGGACATGAGCGCATGGACGTCCACGCCGTTTGCACGCATGCCCGGATATTCAAAATCATCGTCAATGCCTTCAAGACCTCCGGGCGTACTGCGCCATACGGCAAATTTCTGGGTTACGAACACCGCAGCGGCGCCCATGCCCCTTGCAAGAGCGGCAAGTTTTGACAGGCGCTCTCCGAAAAGTTCAACGCGTTGTTTTGCAAAACCGGGTATGCCGGGTGCCGGCGGCGCGTTCGTCCATTTTGCTTTTGTAAAATCCACGCTGCGGTGTCCGAGCAGTGGACAGCGGAAGTAAACCCTGTGCCAGCCTTCAAACACCCTGTAAAGGCTGTATAGTGCTGAATTCCGCAGGAGCGTAAGTTCCAGGCCGCCCTTGTGTGAAGGATCGTCGCTTTCGGTCTGGTAGAAATCATTCACACCAGCATAAAAAATGACAAGCGCGGGTTTCAGCCCGGGAATCTGCGGAAACCACTGCTTGAAGTTTTCGATATGGGCAACGGTGGTCTGTCCGTCCACGCCCGCGTTGGCAATCCGGGCGCCCCGGAGCCTCAGGGCAAGCAGCGCCTGCCATGTCCGGCTGTCGTCGGTCATGATCTGGTCGGTGGTGCTGCCGCCGACCGTCAAAATGGTGATTTTTGACGGATCTGCGCCATAGTCGCCGCGAAGTCCGTACCGGTCGCGGGTGTAGCGGATGGTAGCGGGCTGGCCGTGGTATTTGCCCGCATCGCGTGTCATGCTGAGGTTTTTTATGATGCGCAGCCTGCCGGTCTTGCGGATTCCGAGCCAGCCGCCCAGCGCAAGCTCGATCGCGATTATTGCAATCGTTATTGACGCTGCAATTGTCATGACAGCCAGGGCGGGGGT
>Ga0208375_1004450_pt1 | contig 11039 bp, 7 predicted proteins | sample RifOxyD1_FD_184038 | JGI IMG/M metagenome (GOLD analysis project Ga0208375, IMG submission 184038) | Soil microbial communities from Rifle, Colorado - Rifle Oxygen_injection D1 (SPAdes) | ecosystem: Environmental > Terrestrial > Deep subsurface > Rock core/Sediment | place: Rifle, Colorado... | reverse complement strand
TTTTTCTTTAAGATTATTCTGTAATTTTTCAAGCGAGATAATCTCTTTCGCCTTTTTTCTTGATAAAACTCTCCCCGAACCATGTGCTGTTGAGCCGAAAGAGATTTCTTCTGCTTTTTTGGTTCCTAATAAAAGATAAGATCCGGTTTCCATGCTTCCGCCGATAATTATCGGTGAGCCTAAATCTTTGTAAGGCTTGGTTAATCTTTCATATCCCTGGCCCACAGAAGTTGTTGCCCCCTTCAAATGAACTAGAACTTTTTTATTTTTTCCGTCTACTGTAATTGTGTGCTCCCTTGCTATATTATGTGTGCAATCATAAATCAGATTCATTCCCATTTTTTCAGCTGGCTGTGAAAAAACTTTTTCAAAGCCTTCTCTTATTCTGTGCAGGATAACTTGACGATTAGCATATGCCATGTTTCCTGCGCACTTCATCGCAGCGTAATAATCTTGTCCTTCTTTAGATTTTATTGGGGCACAAGACAATTCTCTATCTGGAAGATTTATATTGTGACTTTTCATTGTCCGATCAAAAATTTTCATATAATCTGTTGCTACTTGATGACCGAAACCACGGGATCCGCAATGGACCATGACTAATATTTTTTCAGGCTCTATTCTTAATCTTCTTGCAATTTTTTCATCGAAAATATTTTCCGCGAGAGAAAACTGTATTTCCAGATAATGGTTTCCGCTTCCTAAAGTTCCCAGCTGATTAATTCCTCTTGATCTTGCTTTTTCTGATACTTTTGTGCGGTCTGCACCTTTTAATGTTCCATAATCTTCTGTTCTTTCCAAATCTTCATTCCACCCATAACCATTTTCAACGCACCATTTAGACCCATGTTCCATTACCTCACTGAACTGTGAATTATTTAATTTTACGAAACCCTTACATCCCACTCCAGCTGGAACTAATCTGAATAAATTATCTACCAATTCTTTAATTTTAGGCTTTACTTCTTTCAGTGTCAGATCGGTTCTCAGAAGACGCATACCACAATTAATATCAAAACCAACCGCACCAGGTGAGATTACTCCTTGCTCCATATCCATTGCTGCTACCCCCCCTATTGGCATTCCATATCCCCAGTGGGCATCAGCATGGCATATCGAGTATTTAACAATCCCGGGAAACATTGCCACATTTGTTACTTGGTTGAATACTCCTGGATCCATTGCTTTCAACAAAGATTCTGTTGCAATAATTCGCGCTGGAACATTCATTCCTTCCTTGTAAGAAGCTGGAATCTCCCAGGTCACTTCATTTATTTTTTTTATTTCTTTTGGTATTTCACTCATTTTGCCTCTTTTGATTTTTGTGATGCCATGCTTTAAAAGCTTTTTTGCTTTCAATTAGATTTAATAATTGACTTGCTATTGCTGTAATAAAATATAAAATAATAGGACTATGCCAATAACTGCTGCTATTATGCCTATTCCGGAGATTATTTTCAAGATGATTTCTATAATTCCCAGATTTTTTTTGCCATTTTACATCCTTTTTCTTTTTGACAGTTCAGAATACAAAGTCAGCAATCTTGGATATGCTGCTTTCTTTTCTTCAGGCTTTAGATTATTATAATGACTATTTATCTGGTTGTAGAGATTCATCGCTTCTTCTGTTTTGTTTTTCTTCAGATAGAAAAATGCTTCATCTAGCTTTCTTTCCACTGATAATGAATCATAAATAATTTTTGTGCTGTCCTGCTCATTTTTAGTTTCTAAAACTTCTTTTTCTTTTTCTTTTTTTCTCTGCAGATGGCCGTAGATACCGTCTAGGGATTTGTGGAATTTCTTTGCCTGCTCAAGATCTTCTCTCTTTACTGACTCCTTTGTTTTTTTCATGAAGTGATGTATACTTGTGTGAAGGATTTTTTCCTTTAAGCTGCTTAAATGCCCATATACATTATCTCTAACTTCAGGCTTTAATTGAAGGTCTTTGAATATGCTTATTGCAAGCCTGTAATTATGATACGCTTTTTTGTGATTCTTTTTTTCTAGATGCATCCCAGCTTTCCTTATATGATCAAACATCCTGCTTACAAGATTTTTATGATGTTTGCTGCTTTCTATTTCTGTTTTTATCGATGGGAATTTTGGCTTTCTTGCAAAGATGAAGTCCGATATTGATTCACCCTTTTTGAGAACTTGTGATTTTGGATTTTCTTTCTTAACAATTTTCTCCTGCTCTTGCTCAGGCTCAGGCTTGAACTTATCTCCTAGTATGGGATAGAATTTCTGCGATTCTTTTTTCTTAAATAAATTAGTTATCGCCTGCTTTATCGAATATTCTTTTTGCGGCGCTGGCTTTTCTTTCTGCTCTGCTATCTTCTGATACAACTCTTCTTTCTTGCTGTATATTTTTTCTTTTTCTGCCTGTGGAATGTTGAGGAAATTTGCGTCTATATCTTTATATAATTTTTCTGCCTTCTTTATCTGTCCAGTGTAGATTGCGCTAAATGCTTTTCCCATTGAATCAATTATTGCTGTTGATGTTATCTCGCTTTTTATCTTTAACAATGTTGGAAGTGCAAGTTTTTGAGACGCCTTGTTTAGTGATTTATATAGATATATTGCCCTCTTGTAATACTCTTTTGCATCTTCTTTTTTATTTCTCCTCAGCTCAATTTCAGCCTTATTAACTAGATAACTTATCTGATCAAGCTTTGCATTTTCTATATTCGGAGCTAATGAGTTTCTTAACACTGAATTTATTTTTCTTATGAACGGCGATATTGAGTCTAGTTTCGACGTGGAGGAAAATACCTGGTCTCTTATAGATCCAATACTATTCTCTAATTTATTCAATAAAAATGATGGGTGCTGCGACTTTGGTTTTCTTACTTTTTTGTAAAGCTTATCTATCTTTTTTTGTATCTCTCTTGACTTTTCTGTATTTCCTTTTTGCAATGCTTCCTGCTCTAACTGCATTAAGATTTTTATTTCCTGCTCTGGAGAAAGACTTTTTCTTTCAAATCTTGAAGATAATGATTTGAGTACTGTATCTTCTATTTTGTGCTCTAACTCTATTCTGTGCTCTTTTCTTTCCAATCTTGCTTTTTCTATCTCCTGCCTATTTTTGAACAAACCAAAATTGTCATGGAAGAATGCTCTTATTTTTGTTTTTCTTTCTGCTTTTTTAGTTTCTTTTTTTCTCTTGATTTCTTGCTTTTTTGATATCTCTTTTTCAAGCTTTGCTCTTTTTTCTCTTGCTAGTTCTTCAGCTGTCTTATAAAATCCTAAATGCCTATGCAAAAATTTCTTTACAGAATCATTTCTTAATTCTCTTTCCTTTCTACGTAATTCTTTTTTCTTTTCATTTGTTTTTTCATTTGCTTTTAGTTTTTTTAATCTTTTTTCTTCATTTCTCTTTTGATCTTCCAGCTTTTTTTTGTATTTTAATTGTCTAATATGCTCTTTTTCTTCAAGCGTCCTGAATAACCCCAACTTGTCGTGAAGGTATTTTTTAATTTGCCTTTTTTTCTTATGAACCTCTTCTTTTCTTTTTGCTTTTGCCGATTCTTTTTCTCTTGCTTTTCTAGCTTTTTCAAGTATTTTCAAGTGTTTGATTCTTTGTTTTTCTTTTAACCTGTGCAGCTTTTTATTTTGTTGCTCTTTTCTTTTTTCTTGCTTTTTTTTCCCTTTTAGCTGATACTTCTCTTCGCTTTTTCTTTGCTTTTCCCGCAACTTTCTAAGCCTTCTTTCTTTTTCCTTTTCAACTTCCTCTCTCGTCCTGTATAATTTTAATGCGTGTAAGAATGATAATACTGCTTGCTTTCTTGCTTCTCTTCTTCTTTCCTTCTGCTGCCTTTTTAACCTATCTTCTCTTTTTAATATCAATTCCTCTTCGTGCTTCTCTGATGATGTTTTATATAATCTTAAGAAGTGCATGAAGTCCAATAAAGATTTTTTTAACAATCTTCTTTTTGCTTTTTTTATTCTGATTTCTTCAAGGCGTTTTTTTCTTTTTTCTTCTAATTCTTTTTCTAGATCCTTAATTGTTTTGAACAAACCTAATTTTTCATGGAAGAAATCCCTAACTGCTCTTGCTCTTTCTAATCTTTTCTTTCTTTTTTCTTCCTGTTTTCTTTGTATTTCCCTGATTTCGCGCTGAGCATCAAGCCACTTTAGGTGCTCTTTTTGCTGCTTTTCTTTCTGCTTCAAAAACTCTTTCTTCTTTTTTTCTTCTTCTCTCCTACTTTTTTCTTGTTGTTTTTTCTGCTCTTTTTCTTTTAATTTCTGAAGCTTGTTCTTGTATTTCCTCTTTCTTGCTAGCTCTTTCTCTGCAAGCGTTTGAATTATTCCAAGCTTGTGCAGAATGTTCTGTGATTTTTTCCTTACATCGAATTTTTCCTTTATCTTTGAAATTGAAATTTCCTTTTTGCTTGATGTGAAAGAATCTAAAATGTATTTTATTGTGTTTATTGGAAACTGATTCTTTAATCTCTCATGCTCTTTCTTCGTTGATATTGATTTTTCTTCATTTGCTGCAATACTTATCAATTGTTGAGCCTGTTTTATTATTTCTTTTAGCTCTGGCTTTTTTATTTCACTTCCGCTGAATCTTATATCCGATATTTCCTTTGAAAACTTGCATAGCTTATCTTTTAATCCATCGCTTAATTCTTTTTCAAACTGCTCTTTCTTTATCTCTGAATAAGAAAATTGATATTCGTTAGGTGTTACATTATTGAAGAAATTTTTTATTACTGCAAATGCTGAGTCTACCGAATCCTTAATCGGCTGCTGTTCAATTTTGCTTGTTATCGAAGAGAACTCTCTTTTTTCTTCTATTAACTTGTTGTATAAACTTGGCTTTGGCTTACTTTTCTTGAAACGCTTCTTCAATTTTTCCTTGTTATTTTTTATGTAAAATGCTCCCCATACTAGAAGAGTTATTGCTATGAGTATCAATGGTATAAACAAGAATATTGAAAATCCTCCTTCCTGCTCTTCAACTGGAGCTTCTTCTGGCTGGATTGTGATTGCGATTTTTGGCTTTAGAGTCGGGAGATTATCTTTTGTTAATGTTTCTAAATCTAACTCCAGCTTTGCCTCTTTTCCCAAAGAAATTTTTATGTTGTTATCTACTTTTTCAATTTCTATTCTTGGCGACGGTATTTTGCTGGACTCCAAATCATCTAATATCTTTTCAAATAATTGATATGAAGGAAGATCCTCAAACTGTTGCTTTAATCTTATTGGTGCTCTTTGCTGTGTTATTAATTCTCTATAATTCTGCAGACTTGTCAGAGTTGTTTCTAATTTATATATATCCGTCAATGAGAAGATTATCTCTTTTGTTCCTGTCCAATCTTTAAATGCTGTAAGATATGCGATTCCTGTATCTTGATCTACTCTTACAGATACTTCTGGAGGAGCTAGATAAACATATCTTGAATTAGGATCCCGTTTTATCGGGAAGTATGAGTCTAGATTCAATTTTTCTGTTTTTCCTTCTCCCCATGAATGGAATGAAATTTTTAGAGTCGGAGTGTCTATCTCTACTATCTTTTCAAACTTTGATACAATATTATTTTGAGCAGTTATTCCATGGATTAATAAAATGATTATTGAAATTAATACTATTTTTTTTAGTAGCTTTTTTTTATCCATTTTTCTTAACCTTGTCGAGCAACCTGTTTATCAGCTTGTCAAAATCCTCTCCCATTTTTCCGAACGCCTGCAGACGCTCTTTTGTCTTTTTTGATATTCTGATAGTTCCTATGTCCTGCTCAAGATTTATCCAATTGATTTCTATTCCCTTGTAATTTTTAGGAAGCGAGCTTATTTCTTCAAACTTGAATCTTGCAAAAGGCTCCTGCTCGTTTTCTCTGAAAATTAGAATTAAGGTTTTTGGATGGTGCTTAAGCTGCTGTTGCTGTGTGCTGTAGAAGATTATTTGTGTTCCGTACAATCTTTTTGCTTCAAATTTTTTTCCATCGCTTACAGTAAAATTAGGAGAACCATTCTGTTTTACTGAGATTTCTTCCCTTTTGTAACCTTGGTGCAACAGCCATTGAAGTGCTTTTTCCTGCGTCCTGTTCATGTTTTTAACCCTGACACCTGGGTGGTACTTAGGTACTACCTTGGTATACTATTACTATACCTAACTATACCTAGCTACTACCTATGTACTAGTCTTGTATAGTTATGTACTACTTTGGTATACCTAGGTATATTAAGCTTACCTTATCTCTTTAGAGTAGTTATATAAATTTATATATTTAGTAGAGGTATTTTTAGATATGAAGCTAAGCAGCAGCGAGTTAAACAAGGTTAAGAAAGACTTAGATCTTATTAGAAATGAGATTTCTAGAACCGTTGTCGGTCAAGGTGATGTTGTTAATAGTTTGATAAGGGGAATATTGGCGAAGGGACATGTTTTACTAGAAGGTGTTCCAGGTATAGCGAAGACTTTGATTATGCGTTCTCTAGCTCATGTCACAACTAGCGACTATAAGAGAGTTCAGTTCACAGCCGATTTGTTGCCAACGGACATTACTGGGATTACTGCTTATGACAAAAACAAAGGGTTTTATGTTGTGAAAGGCCCTGTCTTTACAAATTTTTTGCTTGCTGATGAGATTAACAGAGCTCCTGCTAAGGTGCAGAGCGCTCTTCTTGAGGCAATGCAGGAAAAACAGGTAACAATTGGAACTAAGACATTTATAATTGATGAGCCATTTTTTGTACTTGCAACGCAGAATCCAATTGAAAGCGTTGCTATTTTCCCTCTCCCTGAGGCTCAGATGGACAGATTCTTGTTTAAACTATATATAAGTTATCCAAAGATAGAAGAGGAGCAGGGTATTCTTCAGAAAAATATTACTACTAATTCTTTTAGTGATTTTAAAATAAAGTCAGTTATATCTTCAAAAGAGATACTTAAGATGCAGGACATTGTCAAGAAAATATATCTAAGCCCTGAAGTCGAGAAATATATTGTAAGAATAGTTGATGCAACAAGATTTTCTGGCAAATATAAATTGAAGAATGAGAAATATATTGCATGGGGCGGAAGCCCAAGGGCAAGCATTGGATTGTATATAGCTTCAAAAGCAGATGCATTATTGGAAGGAAAAAACTATGTCACTCCTAAGAATGTTAAAAATGTTGCGCATGATGTTTTGCGACATAGAATAATCTTGAATTATGAAGGGCAGGCCGAGAATATAAAAACCGATGATATAGTTTCTGAGATCTTGCTTAAAGTTCCTACTCCCTAAAATGAAAAAATTAAAGCTGGATATTAAGGACTTGGCTAATAGGCTAGACCTTACGACAAAAAAAATGCTAAAATCAAATTTATCTGGAAATTACCAGACAGCTTTTAGAGGAACAGGATTGGAATTTTACGGCTTCAGAAAATATTCTCCTACAGATGATGCTGGCAAGATTGACTGGAGGGCCAGTTCGAGGGCTAATGATCTTTTAGTTAGAGAATATACTGAAGAAAGAAGCTTGAGCGTGTTTTTTTTGGTTGATGCCAGTAGCACAATGCTGTTCGGGACTCGAGATAAAATAAAAGCGCAATACGTTGCTGAATTAGTGGCCAGCATGAGTTTTGCTATAATACATTCCTCTGATTCTGTCGGGCTGGGGATGTTTAATAAAAACCTTGTAAGGAATTTTCTGCCTGCCAGCGGCGAGAAACAATATTATAATATATTAAGCAATTTGGTTGATTTGAATCTGTATGGAAATGGCTTTGATCTTGCCAAGCCCTTGAAATATTATACTGGGGTTTTGCCGAGAGGCAGCTTATTTTTTATTGTTTCAGACTTTATTGGACTGAGGGGAGATGAATGGATTAAGAACCTAAGAATTGCTTGCAGGAAAATGGATGTTATTGGGATTATGGTTAGAGATATTAGGGATAGGCTGTTGCCTGAGGGGTATAGCGAGATTGTCCTGGAAAGCCCTGAAGATGACCGGAAAAAAATTGTGAATCCTGCTGCTATAAAGCATGCTTACGAAAGCTATGTGAAAAGAGAGGAAGAAAGGATTACTGAAATTTTTTCAGAATCAGGTGCAGGGGAATTTTTATTATTGACTACAGATCTTGATTTTGTTCATCCACTTATTAAGCTTTTCAGAAGGAGGACTTCAAAATACCGCTGATAACTTTTGGGAATCCTGAATTTTTGAGTTTTTTTGTAGCTCTACCGCTGCTAGTCATTATTCATTTTATCAGCTTGAGATATACCAGAAGAAAAGGATTGAAATTTGCTAATTTTAGCGTCATTGAAAAAATTACTGGGAAAAAAATTATTAGCAAGAACTGGACTTTGCTTTTTATGCGACTCATAATTTTGAGCTGCTTGATTCTTAGCGCTAGCGGTGCAACTGTATGGTACACTGGAAGAGGAAGTGATTTTAATTATGGGCTGCTTATCGACGCCAGTGTAAGCATGGCTGCTAATGACTTTAAGCCAACTAGAATAGATGCTGCTAAGGAAGCTGTTCTTGCTTTCATAAACACTATAGATTCTGCAAGGATTGGGATTGTTACTTTTACTGGAACTACTTTTGTCAAGCAGAGATTAACTGATAATATAGATGATGTTAAAAAAGCGATAGAAGAAATACATATAGAATCCGTCGGCGGAACTGCTATTGGTGATACCCTAGTCGTCGGCAGCAACTTATTTTTTTCAGGAATTGAATCTGCGCCTGAAGCAAAAGACAATGTTTTAATTTTGGTTACCGACGGCCAGAGTAATGTCGGCTTGGATGTTAAAGATGCAATCCCTTTCCTTCTTGATAACAATGTTTTGGTACATACAATTGGCGTCGGCACTGTAAAAGGCGGCGAATTTATAGATGATGTTGTTTCTAAAATAGATGAAGACACTTTAAAATTCATTGCTGAAGAAACTGGTGGCACATATCATAGAGCCGAGGGTGCTGATCAATTGAAAGGCATTTTTGAAGACGTGGCTGAGCTGAGGATCAAGAGGGTTAATAAAAACTTGACTCTTGCTTTGCTGTTATCTGGTATTGTGCTGCTTTTGATAGAGTGGGGATTGATGAATTCCAAATTCAGGAGTTTACCTTAAATTATTCCTTTTGACCTTAAATAAAGAATGAATAGGATTATTATTATTATTAATATTATCCATGTTGGATCAATTTGCCCTTTTTTCATCTTTCTAATTTCGATAATCTTTCTTTAATCCTTTCTATTTCCTTCCTTATTTCTATCTTTTCTTTAATACTATTTAAATCTTCTTTAATACTTTTTATATCTTTTGCGTTTGCATCTATCTGGGAAAATTTGTCTTTCATTAAATTTATCGGGTAAGATACTATGGAGAAGATAACTATCATAATGATAAGAATTAGGAACATCACGATGCCTGTTTTTGGGTCTTTGAATTGAGCATAAAATGTGATGAAGGCTATAATTATTGTAACTAGAAACTTTATTTTATTTTCTAATTTTCTTTTCATTTACCTTAATGCTATAACATTTTTTTCTGATTTTTCCAAAATTTCTCCTGATTCTGCTGAGATCTTTGAGTTTATTACTTTTAATGACAGTGTTGGGATAGATATATTCCATATTGGAACTGAGTTCTCTGTTTGAATTATTATAATTGCAGTTCCTTCTTGCCTGATTCCAGATATTTCAATGGCCTTTGTGATGTCTATCTTTATTTTATTTTTATTCAGCATTGGGAATTCTTTATTTTTTCCATCCATAATTTTTTTATTTACTTTTCCGTTAGTTGTGAACGAGGTTATCAACTTTGTTTTTTTTGAGTAGAAATTTATCTGCCATTCATTAATATAGAGAGAATTTGTAAGATACGACTCTGCGTTTTTCTTCTGGTAGTCCCTGAATACTTCTGAACTTTCAATTCTTGATAGTGCCTGCATGAACCCTAACATCTTTCCCTGATTTTCTTTGCTGTCTTATCAATAAAATTTGATATGTCAACTCCAAAATTTACTTTACCATCTTCCCTTACTGCTATTGTTTTTTCCTTGACTTCTTTTTCACCGACTGTAATTATTATTGGTATCTTCAACAGTTGTGCATCTCTCACTTTTTTTCCAATAGACTCACTTCTGTCGTCGACTTCAACTCTTATACTACTTTCTTTTAATTTATTTGCTATATCTTCAGCAAATTTAATGCAATGGTCATTTACTGTTACAATTTTTACTTGAATTGGGGAAAGCCACAATGGAAGATGGCCTGCGTAATGTTCGATTAATATTCCTATAAATCTCTCTAAGCTTCCGTATATCACCCTGTGAATCATTAAAGGTCTGTGTTTTTTTCCATCCTTTCCTTCATAGGTTAGATCAAACCTTTTAGGCAGATTGAAATCATATTGTATTGTAGCACATTGCCATTTTCTACCTAAACTATCCTTAATCTTGATATCAATTTTAGGCCCATAAAATACTCCTGCTCCTTCATCAATATCAAACTTAATTTTTCTTTTTTTCAAAACATTTTTCAAAACATTAATTGCCTTACTCCAGTCTCTGTCACTTCCAACATATTTTTTTGGTTTTGTACTTATCTCAAATTCATATTTATTAAATCCAAATGTTTTGTACATATCCATAACAAGTAAGATTACTTTGTCTATTTCTTTTTCAATTTGATCTTCTGCACAATATATATGGGCATCATCTTGTGTAAAATTTCTAACTCTGAATAATCCATTTAATACCCCTGATAATTCATGTCTATGCACAAGCCCAAGTTCAGCGACCCTTAATGGTAATTCTCTGTAACTATGCAGATCGTGTTTGTAGATTAAGATTCCCCCAGGACAATTCATGGGTTTTATAGCAAAATCTTGATCGTCGATTTTTGTGAAATACATATTGTCTTGGTAATTTTCCCAATGGCCTGAAGTTTCCCACAATGTTTTACTTAAAATTGGAGGAGTACTGACTTCTTCATAATCTCCTTTATGCTTTTCTCTCCAAAAATTAATCAGCTCATTTCTCAGAATCATTCCTTTGTTATGCCAGAATATAAATCCTGGTCCTTCTGGTCTTATAGA
>Ga0208375_1004448_pt1 | contig 11046 bp, 12 predicted proteins | sample RifOxyD1_FD_184038 | JGI IMG/M metagenome (GOLD analysis project Ga0208375, IMG submission 184038) | Soil microbial communities from Rifle, Colorado - Rifle Oxygen_injection D1 (SPAdes) | ecosystem: Environmental > Terrestrial > Deep subsurface > Rock core/Sediment | place: Rifle, Colorado... | reverse complement strand
GAACTGAAAGAAAAATTGAGGATATTATGCTTACTCGTTATGCTTGTTATCTTATAGCTCAAAATGGAGATTCAAAAAAAGAACAAATTGCATTTGCACAGAGTTATTTTGCAATTCAAACAAGAAAGCAAGAACTTATTGAACAAAGAATGCTTTTGATTGAAAGAATAAATGCAAGAAAAAAATTAGCCGTTTCAGAAACAGAACTTTCAAAGTTAATTTATGAAAGAGGTGTTGACGATGAAGGTTTTGCAAGAATACGAAGCAAAGGCGATCAAGTATTATTTGGAGGACTAACAACTATTGAAATAAAAAATAAATTTAATCTCTCACAAAACAGGCCTATTGCAGATTTTCTTCCAACCATAACAATAACTGCAAAGAACCTTACAACTGAAATCACGGATTTTAATGTCAAAAAAGATGATATTGAAGGAGAATATGGGATAACCAAAGAACATATTAAAAATAATTCAGAAATAAGAAAACTTCTTTTAGAAAGAGGAATTAAACCTGAAGAAATCCCTGTTGAAGAGGATATAAAAAAATTAGAGAAAAAAGTGAAGTCTGACGAAAAAGATATCTTAAAAAAGAGGTTAAAATGAAAGTATCCAACGATAGACCTTTAGCAGAAATAACTCTTAGGAAGTATGAGAAACCATACGAGATGTCTAGGAGAGATTTAATTAGAAAGATCTGTCTATCAACAGGTTTGCTGCAGCCTGGAGATTCGAGGGATGTTGTTGTGGATATCTTTTCTATTTTATTAGAGAATAAAAAGGAAATGAATTGTGAAGAGATTAGAACTGCAATTATTAACCAAAGAAACGAGGAAAAATTGCCATTGAATGGGATTGCTGCGTCGAATGTGCGTAGGCAATTAAGAAGATTAAGAGAAATGTATTTTGTTGAAAAAGTTAAGAATACATATAGAATTAATGAGAATGAAAATCTTACTAACTTATTTGAGCAAAAAATTGAGAAATTTTATTTGCATGGAATACTTGCTAGGGTCAAAGATTATTTGAGGGAATTAAAATAAGTAAAAAGATTAATTACCTTTTAATATCAATGCTAAAGGAGAACCTTTTTTAGGTTCAAATATTTTTCGTGTTGTGCCTTCGGCGCCAGACTGCACCCCTACGACGCAGCCATTACTGAAGTTGCCGTTGCCATAAAGATAGAGGTATTTGTTGCCAAAGACCAAAGAGCAGACTAATGGAACTTTTGAAAAAGTTGCATCTTTATCAATAAGAACACCAATTTTTGGATTAATATTTACTTTATGGCCTCTTGAATAACCATTAACTATTGACAAATCTCCCAACATCGGAACCATAGCAGTTTGATTTGGAGCATCATCTAGAGAAAAAACTCCAGAAACTATACCATCCAAAGCATCATCTTGAATGACCCAAGTTTGTCTTTTAGGGCCTTTTTCTTCTAAACCATGTTCACAATATTGTTGCCATAATTTTAAATCATCTCCGGTTAGTAATTGGAATTTATTTCTTTGAAGACCTTGGGCTTTTAATCTTAAAATCCCTTCAGGAGTGCTAAGAATATTATCACCATGGCAAATTAGTAAAGTTGATTCTCCTTTATATAAACCAACACCAACCAAAGTATCAGTATGAGTAAAATCTTGCCAAGCAGGAGAGCCTTCTTCGTTATGAACTGCTCTCTCTAAAGCGAACTCAGCGCCTGTTAAATATCTATAGCCTGCTGAAAGACATTTTCGTAAAGCATCTTCATGTAAAACATAACCTCTTTTTGGAAATCGTTGCATTTTTACTCATTTAAATGAATTTTTATAAAAAAGAAATTTATTTACACTATTTAAAACTTTACTTAACAAAAATTAATTTCCTTTTAATATCAATGCTAAAGGAGAGCCTTTTTTAGGTTCAAATATATTTCGTGTTGTGCCTTCGGCGCCGGACGACACCCCTACGACGCAGCCAACAAAGTAGTTGTAGTTGCCAACAAGATTGTTGAAGCCGACGTTGTTGCCAAAGACCAAAGGGCAGACTAATGGAACTTCTGAAAAAGTTGCATCTTTATCAATAAGAACACCAATTCTTGGATGAATATTTACTTTATGGCCTCTTGAATAACCATTAACTATTGACAAATCTCCCAACATCGGAACCATAGCAGTTTGATTTGGAGCATCATCTAGAGAAAAAACGCCAGAAACTATACCATCCAAAGCATCATTTTGAATGACCCAAGTTTTTCTTTTTGGACCTCTTTCTTTTAAACCTTCTTCACAATATTGTTTCCATAATTGTTTATCAGTATAGGTTAGTAATTGAAATTTATTTCTTTGAAGACCTTGGGCTTTTAATCTTAAAATCCCTTCAGGAGTGCTAAGAATATTATCACCATGGCGAATTAGTAAAGTTGATTCTCCTTTATATAAACCAACACCAACCAAAGTATCAGTAGAGGGAAAATCTTGCCAAGCAGGAGAGCCTTCTTCGTTATGAACTGCTCTCTCTAAAGCGAACTCAGCGCCTGTTAAATATCCATAGCCTGCTGAAAGACATTTTCGTAAAGCATCTTCATGTAAAACATAACCTTCTTTTGGAAATCGTTGCATTTTTACTCATTTAAATGAATTTTTATAATTTGAGAATAAATAAGATATTTAAATAGTTAATGGATAGTAAAATTATGATTTACGAACCTGAAGAAGACTCTTTTTTATTAAGTAAGTATGTTAGAAAATATGCTAAAGGAAAAGTTTTAGATATGGGAACTGGAACAGGGATACAAGCAATCGCTGCCTTGGAGAATACCGAAGAAGTTCTAGCGGTAGATATTAATGAAGAAGCTGTAGAATATGCTAAGAAAAAAAATATTAATGCAATACAAAGTGATTTATTTGAAAATGTTGAAGGAAAATTTGATTGGGTAATATTCAATCCACCATATTTGCCAAAAGATGAAGAAGAACCAGAAGATTCAAGATTAGCTACAACAGGTGGAGAAAAGGGGGATGAGATTTTATTAAAGTTCTTAGGAGAAGCAAAAGAACATTTGAATGCAAATGGAAAAATATTAGTCCTGGTTAGTTCTTTAACCGGAGAACCGGAACATTTGTTTAAAGGATATGATTACAAGTGCCTGGAGTCTGAGAATTTGTTTATGGAAAAGATTTCTGTGTATTTATTATACGAAAAAGTTTAAATATAGAAATAATCACAGGAGTTAATATGACATTATGTGAAAGATGTGGAGAGGATTTTGAGAACTATTATTTGGGGTATCATTGGTGTCCAAGTTGTGGAAAAATAACTACTCCAGAGCTAAAGAAAGGTTTATAAATACCGAATAAATCACAATGTCTACCCGATAGCACTACGCTAAGTAGGAGGGAGTATTTATGGATAAGCAAGAAGTATTACAAGCAATAAAAGAACTGAAAACAGAAGATCATAAAAAGAACTTTAATCAAAGTTTCGATTTTCAAGTCAAACTACAAAATATTGATGTTAAGAAGCAAGAAAATAAAGTTGATGTATTTGTAGATTTACCTCATGGAAGAGGAAGAAAAATTTCTGTGTGTGCTCTAGTTGGTGGGACTTTATTCAATGATGCAAAAGCTAATTGTGATAGGACCATTGGACAAGATGATTTTAAGGCTATGGCTGGAAACACAAAAGAATTGAAAAAGTTAGCAAGAAGTTACGATTTCTTTATCGCTCAAGGAGATATCATGGGGCAAGTAGCAGCAACCTTTGGACGATTTTTAGGACCAAAAGGAAGAATGCCAAACCCAAAAGCTGGTTGTATTGTTCCACCAAAAGGGGGGATTAAACCTATTGTTGAGAAATTGCAAAACACAGTAAGGCTTGTTGTAAAAAACAATGAGTTAGGTGTTAAGTGTGCGGTTGGAACTGAAAAGATGACTGATGATCAAGTAGCTGAAAATACTATGGCTGCTTACAATGCATTGATGAATTCTTTACCACAGCATGAGCAAAATATCAAGAATGTATATTTAAAATTGACAATGAGCAAACCATTGATCATAGGAGGCAAAAAATGAGTAAGCCTAAAGCCTATGTAAATGAGAAAAAGATAATTGCTGTTAAAAACTTATCAGCAGATATTGAGAAATATAAAATTATTGGATTAGTTGATATGGAAAATTTACCTGCACCACAGTTGCAGAAAATGAAGCAAAGCTTGAGAGGAAAAGTCGAGATTAGAATGACTAAAAAGAATCTTATTAAGTATGCTTTGATGAATTCCAAAAGAGACTTGAGCGGACTAACTGAAAAGATCAGAGGAATGCCGGCTTTGTTATTAACTAACGAGAACCCATTCAAATTATACAAGATTGTCTCAGCAAGTAAAAGTGCTGCACCAGCAAAAGCTGGACAGAGAGCACCAAGGGATATTATAATCCCTGCAGGAAAAACTCCGTTTGCACCAGGACCAGTTATTGGGGAACTTGGACAATTAGGAATAAAAACCGGAATTGAAGACGGAAAAATTGTAATCAAACAAGATAAGTTGGTTGCAAATGAAGGAGATGTATTAAATTTAAAATTGTGTGGATTGTTAACAAGATTGAATATTCAGCCAATGGAAATTGGATTGAACATTGTTGCAGTCTATGAGAATGGTGTTATCTTTGATAGAAAAGTCTTAGATATTGATGAGAAAGTATACATAAGTAACTTGAAACAATTACATAATGAAGCTATGAACTTAGCTGTCAAGATTAAGTACACAACAAAAGACACAATAAAAGTAATGATACAGAAAGCTCACAGAGAAGCTGAAGCAGTAAAGGATAAAGCTCATACCGAGTAAGGAGGATAACAAAATGGAGTACATATACGCAGCATTGCTTTTGTTCAGAGCAGGAAAAGCTATTGATGAATCTAGTGTTAAGAAAGTACTAGAAGCAGCAGGAATTAAAGCTGAAGAAGGTAGAATTAAAGCATTAGTAGCAGCATTAGATGGTGTTAATATTGAACAAGCAATTAAAGAAGCAGCAGTAGTCGCTCCAGTTGCAGCAGCTCCAAGTGCACACGCACCTGAAGCTAAGAAAGAAGAGAAGAAAGAGGAGAAAAAAGAAGACGCTGCAGTTGGTTTGGGTGCGCTATTCGGATAAAACGATAACTTTTTTTATTTTAATTATCGTTATTATTATATTTAAGACAAAAATAAACAATAGGAAGTGTTGATATTAATGGGAGATGAAGAGAAAAGCAATAATGAAGCAATGGATGTTAATACGTTAAGATCTAAATTAGATTTGCTTAATTCTGAAAAGGAAAAGTGGTTCGCTAGGAAAGAAGAACTAAAACAAAAAATTGCTGATTTGATTAGAGATGTTAGAGCTGTTAAAGTTAAAAATGATCAACTTACTTCTACAATTAAAGAACTGAAAGAAAAAAGAGATGCACAAAATTCTGAAGTTAAGAAATTAATAGAACAGATAAAAACTGTTAACCTGAAAAAAGGTAAACAAATTGATTCTCAAGATCCTAGAGCATTATATAGAAATATTGAACAACTGCAAATGCGAATTGAAACAGGTGCAATTAGTTTTGAAGAAGAAAAAAGGATTATGAAGCAGATTAAGGGTGTAAAAAAATTGTTAGAAGGGGCTAAGGCCGAAGCTGAAGTTGGAAAAGAGGCTTCTGATATTTCTAAAAAGATTGATATTGAAAAGAAAAAAGCTGAAGAGTTCCATTCAAAAATGAATGAAGCAGCAAGGGAAAATAAAGATGCTTACAAAGAATTCACAAGACTTTCTAAAGAGATAAATCGGGTTAAGAAAGAACAAGAAGATGCTTTTGAGAATTTTATTAAGTTTAAACAACAATTTTCTGAATTGAACAAGGACTTCAAAGATGAAGTTAAGAAAACTGGTGATGTTAAGAAAGAAGTTAGAAGGAAGAAAGAAAGAAACGCAAAAGTCAAAAAAGAAATGGATCATAAAAAATTAGAAGAGAAGAAAGAAAAGATTGAAGAAAAGATTAAATCCAAAAAAGTTTTGACTACTGAAGACTTGATTGCTTTCCAAGGCGAAGATAATTAAAATAAAGATTTTAGATCACTATAAATTGGAATAGATTTTATTTTGTATTTTTCTACTAAGAATATCCAAACAAAAGCTACAAAGATTGTTGAGATTATATGCCAGAATATTAAATGGATTGCATCAAAATAATTTTTTCCGAAATTCAAATAAACAAAGATTAATAATAAAATTCTGAAGAGATTCATAAGAAATATCATTAATGCACCTTGAAAAAAAAGTTTTAATGATAACTTTAAAGTCAATTCTCGAGTTAATAATATTAGTTCTAAAAGTAAAATGTATGCTAAAAGAGCTGTACATGCAGGAATAATTGTAAATGAAACTTCATTAATAATAATTGTTGAATTTACTAAATAAGGTTCTATAAATATTTGTAATAAATAATAAGTAGAGTATAATGTAACAGGGAGTAAAACAAATAATAAATAGGAAGATAATAAAGCTATTATAAAAGCTAATGAATATCTTAAAAAAATAGATTTCATATTTTAGAGAATAAAATTTAAATTTATAAAATTAGAGGTTAAACAGCAATTGCTTCATAAACAATAGTAATCGATTTCTCCCCAGGATTTGAGTCTTTTGGTGAAAAAAGTTCAATGAATGTTTTAATTTGATCGGATAAATCTGAAGAACTCAGACTATCACAAACAGCTTTTGTTGAATTGCTATTATGAGAAGCTAATATTCCATAGGAATCTAAACCAGAACATGAACCAATTTCATTATCTTGGGAAATAATTGCAATTTGAGCTATATCAGTTATAGTACAACCTTGTGAAGAACCGCAGAAAACTTGTTCGGCATCTGTCAAAACAACATATGAAGAAACATTTACATTTACAGTTCCATTATTTGTAATTAAATGCACATCTGCACTTGTAGGATAAGTTGAAGTATTTATCCAGCAATTATTTGAAGTATTTGAATTAATTAAAGAATAATTAATTGAACAACTAGGATTATAATAACCAGAACCAAAAGCAATATTATTATCATCTAGTGTTATACCAACGATTGAAGGTTCGGAATTAATAGTCACATTTGAATTAAGTGTTAAATCATTTGTAAATGTATTTGTTCCATTGTAATCTATAGCTTTACACCTAAATTTAGAATAAATCACACTCGCATATTGATTTGTATTCCAAGAGAAACTATTTCCTAGAGTATGATTACCAATATCATTATATTGACTAACATTACTAAAAACGGGAGTAAAAGCTTTTAATTCCCATATACCTGTAAAAGTATTACGTCCACCTTGATAAGGTCTTAATCTAATACTTGTTGTTGTAACATTATCAAAAGTTGCATTATACCAACCATCAGCTCCATTTGCTAACATTGAAGAAGGTGTTTTAACGAGATTTGTAACATTAGCATAACCAGTACCAGTCCAATAATCAATATAATAACTTGTAATCCAACCATCACTAAAAGCATTTTCATAGAAAGTAATGTTACTAATAGTTTTATTGGTTGTCCAATTGATTGACCACCATTCTGGATTAGTATTACATCCGTTATAGGAATCATCAAAAGTTGCACTATTGTTATCATTTATTGATGATTTTGAATAATGCGAATAACAAGCACCTGCCACACCACCTTCTGAACTTGCAGCGATATTTGTAAGATTCGTTCCAATTGCACCTATAGCAGAATAATTTGAAGCACTAATAAAATAGGTTATTGTATGGCCATATGAATCTGTACTTCCGGAACAAACAAGATTAACTGTTCCAGATATATTTGTAATATTACTTAAACCTATATTATCAATTGTAATGTTCGATGGAATAGTTAAGTTATCTAATAATCTAGTAATACTTCGAATTTCTGTTGAACTAATACTATTATCAATGTTTGAGGCATTCATAACATAAGTATAATTTCCATAGGATAAATTGCTTTCATTAATATAAAAATTCCATTGAGTGAGATTATATTTTTGAATATTTGCTGAATAGAGTTGGAAAATTTCATTAGAAGATAATGAACGATTATAAACTTGAACTTCATCTATTCCACCAGTCCAATATTGACCATATTGATTTCTTCCTAACCACATTGTTGCACCTGCAGTTGGTGTTGGTGTACAATCAGTTTCCCAACTATCTTTTTGTTGGCCATCAACATATACTGAAAGAACACCTTTTGTATCAATAAGAGCTACATGATGCCAAGTTGAATCAAAAATATTTGTACCAGTAATTGATGATCTCGAATCACAACCATTTAAGTTTACATGTAATGCATTTACACCATTTTGTTGACCAAAAAGAAAAAGATTACCATTACTTTCACCAAATATCCAACCATAACTAGCAGTTGGATTTGTTCCTTTAACCCAAGCAGTTAATGCCCACGTATTTGTTGTAAGGCTAGATAATGTTAAATTAGTAATTATATAATCATTTGAACCATCAAAAAATATACCATTACCAAATTTTCCTGTTGTCCAATTACAAGAACTCCCCATGTTTGTACAAGTACCATTGTAGCTATATCTACTTACATCAACGGTTTTATTAGGTCCTTCACCAATAAAAGAATTATTATTAAAATTAAATAATAAAATTAAATTCTGATCATAAAAAGAATAATTAGTTGTATTCCAAGTCCAAGTAAAATTATTTAATGAAGCATTTGAGTCAATAGTCATATTAAATTCATATGAAGAATTTTGGCTAATAGTATTATTATTTGGATTAGGATCCACAAAATTTAAAATAATTAAATATGGAATTCTAGAAATGATTCTAGTTAAAGTTGAAGAATAATAATTATCCATATTAAAAGCTGAAGCTAAATAAGAATAATTCCCTGGAAATAAATTATTATGAGTTGTGTAAAAAGTCCATTGAGTAGCATTATATTTTTTTAGATTTGAAGAATATTGCTGAGAAATTTCTGCTGCTGATAGAGAGCGATTATAAATTCTAACTTCATCTATTCCACCAGACCAAAATTGCCCAGATGAACGTCTTCCTAACCACATTGTTGCACCTGCTGTTGGAGATGGTGTACAATCAGTTTCCCAACTATCTTTTTTTTCACCATCAACATATACTGAAAGGACACCATTTGTATCAATAAGAGCTATATGATGCCAAGTTGAATCAAAAATATTAGTACCTCCAATTGTTGTTCTTGAATCACAACCTTGTAAATTAACCTGCAAAGCATTCTGACCATCTTGTTTACCAAAAATAAATGTATTGCCAGTACTTTCACCAAATATCCAGCCCCAACTAGCTTTAGGATTGTAGCCTTTAACCCAAGCAACAAAAGCCCAATTATTTGTAGCAATATAGGATAAATTAAAATTAGTAGCAATATAACCACTAGAACCATCTAAATTTATACTATTACCAAATTTTCCTGTTGTCCAATTACAAGAACTCCCCATATTTGTACAAGTACCATTGTAACTATATCTGCTTACATCCACTGTTCTGTTTGTAACTTCTTCACCAATATTTCTATTATTATCTAAATTATACATTAATAATAAATTTGATTCATATAATGAATAATTGGTTGTATTCCAAGTCCAAGTAAAATTTTTTAATGCTGAACTGCTATCTAATGAAACATTAAATTCATAAGAAAAATTTTGACTAATAGTATTATTATCTGGAGTAGGATAAGTAAAAATCAAATTAATGGTAGTATCTAAAATTGTATAATCCTCAGCAATAGAAAAGATTTCATCTGCATTTAATGATTGATTGGCATAAGTACTAAATCCAGTATAGGTATTAATACCTAATAATGTAATCCCAAAAAATAGAAATAAAAAAATAAATATTGAGAACTTTGAAAAAACAGAACTATATTGTTTTAATTCTTGGTTATAATATTTTATGCAATCATCATAATAAATATTCCATTGTTTTAAAGATTGATTTTTAAAAATTTCTTTTTTTGTTTTTTCATAATTAATCTTAGATATCTTTTTATTTAGATATAATAAATCTAATTTCTTAGAGTAATCATTTAATGAATACTTTATCTTTTGAGTATAATCTATAGCTTCAACTAATTGCCTTTTCATAATTGCATTGTTATTTTTATTTTTTTTCATTTTCGGTTATACGATGTCCAGATTGTTCGTTCATTCTTTTTTAATAATAATCCTATATCATGATAGGAAAGAGATTTTTGTTCACGAAGATATTTTACAATTGTTTTCATAGGAGGAATTTTATTTGAAAAAATATCTAAAGAAATTTGCAAATCGGTATTATAAACTTTGAATTTTGAAGGATTTTTTTTTTTAGCATTATAATAAGTATGCCAAAGGTTTTTTTCATTTCGTTTTAAAAGTTTAGAAATCTCATGAAAAGTAAGATTTTGTTCTTCTTTTAAATATTTAACAATTGATTCTAAGGGAGTTAATTTATGCGAAAATATTGAAATTGGAATAAATGGTTTATTTAAATCATTAATAATTTGTTGTAAATAGTTCTTTAATTGGTTTTCATTGAGATTAAATTTATATTGCAAAGTAGTAAGTATTTCATTAGAATAGTTCACCTCAGGCATTATACGTTAAATGTAAGTCATATTTATAAATATTTGGTTTTTTTACTTATATAAAATGTATAATTTACATTATTTGTAAGTAGATTATACTTACATTTAAAGTATTATTCAAAAGAATCCTGAAAAGAATCATCATCAGACTCAGTCACAGATTTTAATCGTCTTTCTTTTGGGATCATATTTCTAAGAATATTATTTCTTAAATTTCCGCAGCCAAGAATATCATTTTTTTGTTGAACAATTACATATCCTGAATTTCCATCTATCTCAATATCATCTCCCTTCATCCAATTTTCTGATTGTGACTTTGTTAACTGGACAATATTCTTTTTAGCTTTAATTAATTGAGAACCTTCTATAGAAAGTCTAAGACCATCACGCTCTTTTTTTAAAAAATACAATCCTTGATTATTGATTCTTAA
>Ga0208375_1004445_pt1 | contig 11049 bp, 10 predicted proteins | sample RifOxyD1_FD_184038 | JGI IMG/M metagenome (GOLD analysis project Ga0208375, IMG submission 184038) | Soil microbial communities from Rifle, Colorado - Rifle Oxygen_injection D1 (SPAdes) | ecosystem: Environmental > Terrestrial > Deep subsurface > Rock core/Sediment | place: Rifle, Colorado... | reverse complement strand
TTTGTTCCGGCCAGCAGATATGAGGCAGTGCCCATGCTGCCAGGTATTATGACCGGCTGGCCTGTTTTCCTGTAGATTTCCGGGATTTCCTCCCTGCCCGGGCCAAAGCTTCTTGTTGCGCCTTTCCTGTGCACGCATAATTTCATCTTTTTTCCGCTGACAGGATGAGTCTCAAACTTTGCGATATTATGGCAGACATCATAGATAAGGTCCATTCCGTCATCTGTCCCCATTATCTTTTTGAAAATGTCCCTTGTCCAGTGCATTATCATCTGCCTGTTCGTAAATGCATAATTTATGGCGCATGACATGGCATTGTAATATTCCTGCCCGAGATCAGAGTTTATCGGGGCATTTATCAGCTGCCTGTCAGGCAGATCCTTAAAGCCGTATTTATTTTCCATCTTCTGTATGTAATCAGATGCGATCTGATGGCCTAAGCCGCGGCTTCCGCAGTGGATCATCACCAAAATCTGATTTTCCTTTTCAACACCGAATCTTTTTGCTGTTTCAGAATCATATATTTTATCAACTTTTTGTATCTCAAGAAAATGATTTCCGCTGCCCAGTGTCCCAAGCTGAGGCATTCCTCTTTTCATTGCAGTGTCTGAAACCGCAGATATGTCCGCCTTTGGCATCCTGCCGTTTTCCTCTGTCCGTTCCATGTCTTCCTTTTTCCCATAGCCGTTTTCAACAGCCCATCCGCTTCCTTCCACAAGGATTTCGCTCAGAACACTTCTGGATAATCTGGTTATTCCTGCTTTTCCAACGCCTGCGGGGACTTCTTTCATTATTTCATTCAATAAGTTTCTTCTTTTGCTTAAGATATCTTCTGCTGACCAGTCTGTCCTCAAAAGGCGGACGCCGCAGTTAATATCAAAACCTACACCGCCGGGGCTTATGATCCCTTCTTCCATATCAAACGCCGCAACCCCGCCGATCGGAAATCCGTAGCCTTCATGGGCATCAGGCATCACCATCGCATGGCTTACGATGCCTTTCAGGCATGCGACATTTTTCAGCTGCTGTAAAGTGCTGTCTTCTTTTATCTTGGAAAGAAGCTTTTCAGAAGCAAACACCCATGCCGGCACTTTCATATTGCCTGTCTGCGGGATCTCCCAAAGCCAGTCATTTATTTTTTTTAATTCCATCGTTTATATAAGAAATAACGGGGATTTATAATGTTTATTGCTTAATATCTATAAATCAAGCACAAATTCCACACAATCATCTTTTATCTCCATGTGATTATAAGTGACTGCCTTTACGCTGCCAAGAGTCTCATATTTATCATCATATTTATCTCCAGTCACAACAGCATCCAGCTTTTTGCCTTTGATCTCAATCTTTTTTATGCTGTGAAGGATAAAGCTTTCTGCATCCAGAAGAATAAGAAACTGCTGGAGCCAGTTGCACAGCAGCTGTTTTTCATCGTTGCCTTCTGCAGAGATCTTCTTCTCTATCTTTGCCTTTATCTTTTCCGGATCAAACATGATATTGGCTACAGCCAAAGCTGCATTTGTGAACTGCTCTTCCCTTGTCTTTCCGTATGCCCTTACCTTTGCGTCAGCAGTGTGAGGCAGATATTCATATTTTCCTTTTTTGGGTTTCATGCGGCATCATGTTTTATATTTTTTTATAGTTTTATAGATTATTATTAGTTTATAACCCTTTATATGTCTTCTGCATAAGCAAAGCATCTTTTTCTATATTCGGGCTTTCGCTTATCACAACGCCTTTTACCTTAAAATGCTTTAATGCTTTCATAAGATCCTTGTAATTATAATCAGATTCCTTCAGCTCAAGATGATGCTGCTCTCCTTTGTCAGAGTATGCGATGCCTGACATATGGATGTGCATGTTTTCAAGGCCTTCTTTTCCGAGATATTTCTCAACTTTCTGAAGAATTTCACAAAATTCTTTGTAGGTATTTATTTTGCCTCCGCTTCTTGCATGAAGATGGGCAAAATCAATGCATGGCATTACATTTTCCAGCTCTTTGCTTAGCCTGCACAACTCATCAATATCTCCGAACTGAGATCCTTTGCCAGTTGTTTCCGGCCTTATCCATATATTAATGCCTTCTTTCTTTACATTGTTTACAATCTCTTTAATTTCTTTTTTGACATTTTCATATACTTTTTCTTTTGGGATTGCCTGATAAAATGCAGCATGGAATGTTGTGCTCCATGCTCCGCACATATTGGCGATTCTTGCAGAATCAATTATTCTTTTTTTGCTTGCCTCAAGCTTTGCCTTTTCCAGGGAATTAAGATTGATAAAATAAGGCGCATGGCATGTAAGTGTTATGTTGCTTTTCTCGGCATTTTGCCTTACAAGCGGAGCCTTTTCCTTGGATATATTGATGCTTCTTACAAACTCCAGCTCCATTGCATCAAGACCGAGCTTTCTGATGTATGGGATTCCATTTATAGTATCTCTTTTGTCTGCTGACAGAGGAATTCCGGCTGTTCCGAAGAGAAGCTCAGTTGGTTTTTTCATTGGATTGACCAGAGAGATTGTATATATTCGGGTTTAAAAATTTTGCTGCCGATAAAGGGCAATCTCCTTAAAATTTTAATATGTCTATTGTCTTTTTTAAATCCGCTTCATTTATCAGTATTATTGTGTCTGTATAACAGCTCATTGTTTCTATTATATTTATGCCGTAATCGCCGAACAATGAATAAAGGTGACTTATAACGCCGGGTATTGTCTCCATATCAATGGAGCTTTTAAGTATAACTTCAACACAGTCTTTATTTATTTTTATAATATGGCTGGGAAACATTTTTTTGATTGTTGGAAGAAATTCATCTGCTGTTATCAGCGTTACAGCACTGGGGCTTTCTATTATGTGGATTATTTCATTAAACTTTTTAATTTCATCTTCCAGCATCCTGATGCTTTTATAATGAACGCTCTTCTCAAGAACAACTGCAATCCTTCTGTTTTTTATTTCAAGCTTGCTGCTCTTCAGCACATTAGAGATGCTTTTTATATCACTGTTCTTTTTTCTTATCTTTTCGGCGTATCTTCTTGAGGCAATCAGCACAGCGTCAAAATCATCCTGTTTGAGCTGGGACTCGTTTATTATCTTTCTTGACAGGGAAGAATAATTAACAACCCCTGCGCTGATGCAGTTCTTTATATGCGGATGCTCGGAAATATATTTTTCTGCTGTTTTTGTTATATTTGCCATGCTTATCCAAATTGCGGGGGATATATAAATGTTTTGTTTAGGACATTTTTGTATATTTTGTCTGATATAAGTCATTAAACTTATAATATGGGATCAGTTTGGAAACAAAGGTGCAAAATGAAAGAAAAAGTGATATTGGCATACAGCGGAGGGCTGGATACTTCTGTGATCCTAAAATGGCTTTTGTCCAGGGGGTATGATGTTGTATGTTTCATGGCTGATGTCGGTCAGGATGAAGATTTTGAAAAAGCAAAGGAAAAAGCACTGAAAATAGGCGCATCAAAAGTGCATATAGAAGATCTAAAAGAAGAGTTTGTCACAGGCTATATATTTCAGGCATTAAAGGCAAATGCGGTTTATGAGGGAAGATATCTTCTCGGAACATCCTTGGCAAGGCCTTTGATAGCAAAGCACCAGATTAAGATAGCCAAAAAAGAAAATGCTGAATATGTCGCGCACGGAGCAACAGGAAAAGGCAATGACCAGGTAAGATTTGAATTGAGCTATTATGCTCTCTGCCCAAGAATAAAGGTAATATCGCCGTGGAAGACGCCTGAATTTTTGGCAGAATTCAAAGGAAGAACTGACATGATAAAATTTGCTGAGATAAACAATATTCCTGTTTCAGCCACATTAAAAAAGCCTTACAGCGAGGATGACAATCTGATGCATATAAGCCATGAGGCGGGAATATTGGAAGATCCGTCAAAAGCAGCTGAGGAAGATGTTTTCAGCAAAACAATCTCTCCAAAACAGGCTCCTGACAGCGAGACTATTTTAGAGATAGAATTTAAAGATGGGCTGCCTATAAAAATAACAAACAGAAACACAGGAGAATCATTCACAGAACCGCTTGAATTATTCAGTTATTTAAATAAAATCAGCGCAGAAAACGGGATTGGAAGAACAGACATGGTGGAAAATAGATTTGTCGGGATAAAATCAAGAGGCGTATATGAATCACCGGGTGCTGCTGTGTTATGGGCCGCGCACCGCGATATAGAAGGCATTGCAATGGACAAGGAGGTTATGCATATCAGGGATATGCTCAGCCCAAAATTTGCCGAATATGTTTATAATGGGTTTTGGTTTTCGCCGGAAATGGATTTTTTAATGGCTGCATTCAACCAGTCACAGGAGGCAATTGACGGCAAGACCATATTGTCTTTATACAAGGGAAATGTGATGCCTCTGGCAAGAGAATCTTACAGCTCACTGTTTAACAAGGAACTGAGCAGCATGGATATTGAAGGCGGCTATGACCAGACAGATGCAATAGGATTCATAAAATTAAATGCAATCAGGCTAAAAGCACATAATGTTATACTTGACAAAAGAAATATTGGGTTATTTAACGTAATAAACGGCAGGCAGTAAACATGGCAAAGCTCTGGCAGAAAGAGCCGAACAGGGAGATTGAAAGATTTACAGTGGGGGATGATTTTATCCTAGACAGGAATCTCCTGAAATATGACTGTCTTGGAAGCATTGCACATGCAAAAATGCTCTGTAAAATAGGAATATTGACAAAAGAGGAGATGGACTCATTGGTTTGTGAGTTAAATAAGATAATCAAGATGAAAGATAATTTTGCTATAAAACAGTCAGATGAAGACTGCCATACTGCCATTGAAAATTATCTGACAGAAAAATTAGGCAATATGGGCAAAAAAATTCATACTGGAAGATCAAGAAACGACCAGATACTGACTGCAATAAGATTATATGAAAAGAATGGGCTTAAAGAAATAAAATTGGCTGTGCTAAATCTGATTAAGACATTGGCTTGCATCACAGAAAAGCATCATGATACAGCAATTCCAGGATATACCCATATGCAGAAGGCAATGCCATCAACAATAGCTATGCTGTTCAATGCATATTCTGAAAGCCTGAAAGATGACGCAGCATTTTTGGATGATATTTATGCCATTATTGATCAGTCGCCATTGGGAAGCGCAGCAGGATACGGCATTAACTTATATCTGGACAGAGAAATGTGTTCAAGCCTGCTTGGATTTAAAAAAGTCCAGTATACAACTTATGTCCAAAACAGCAGGGGAAAATTTGAGTTTTTAGTACTGAGCAAGATGTCTGCGGATCTATTGCTGTTTTCAACTGCTGAATTTGGGTATTTTTCCCTGCCCGAAAAATTAACCACAGGCAGTTCCATAATGCCCCAAAAGAAAAATCCTGATGTTCTTGAACTGATAAGGGCAAAATCAAAGCTTGTTGCAGGGTATCTTTTTCAGGCTGATCTGATACAGAAGGATCTTATTTCAGGGTATAACCGCGATCTGCAGCTGATCAAAGAGCCGCTGTTCAGAAGCTTTGCAGTAACAGAGGAATGCCTGAAAATAACTGATTTAGTTTTAAATAATCTGATAATCAACAAAGAAAAATGCAAAGCAGCATGCACAGAGGATATATATAAAACAGACAAAGCATTGGATCTGGTGAAAAAAGGATTTGCATTCAGAGATGCCTATAAACAGATAAAAGAGCAGCCTGAATAAATTAAATGTGAAAATCTTTATAAACCTCAGCACCCTATAAACATAAAAAGAGGTGCGGTAGATTGATCAAAATAGGCATAAATGGCTTTGGGCGCATAGGCAGGATGGTTCTGAAAGCATCCTTAAACGATAGGGATGTAAAAGTTGTCGCTGTCAATGATCTCGGCGCTCCGGAGATTCTCGCTTATCTTTTCAAATATGATTCTGTTCACGGCAAATTCAATGGAGAAGTCCGCAGTTCTGAAAGCTCTATTTTTGTAAACGGAAACGAAATTAAGGTATTTAATGAGAAAGATCCTTCTCATATCCCCTGGGGCAAATTAGATGTTGATGTAGTCATTGAATCCACAGGAATATTCCTGAAAAAGGAAGATGCAATGCTCCATATCAAGGCAGGGGCAAAAAAAGTCCTGCTTTCAGCGCCTGCAGAAGGAGATGATCCTGTAAAGATGGTGGTTCTTGGCATAAACGAGCATGAGATTGACAAAAAGAATGATATCATACTCTCAAATGCGTCATGCACTACAAATTGTCTTGCACCAATTGTAAAAGTGCTGAATGACAATTTTGGAGTCAAAAGAGGATTTTTCACGACAGTGCATGCATATACTGCTGACCAAAGCCTGATGGATGCTGCGCATAACAAAGATCCGAGAAGAGGAAGAAGCGCAGCAGTGAATATTGTGCCTACATCAAGCGGAGCTGCAAAATCAACAGCAGAGGTTGTTCCCCAGCTGAAAGGAAAGCTGACTGGAATAGCATTAAGGGTGCCTGTTGCAGACGGAAGCATAACTGACTTTGTATGCGAAGTGAATAAGCACACTTCTGCTGAAGAGATAAATGCCCTTTTCAAAAATGTCGCAGATTACCATCTCAAAGGCGTTGTTGAATACAGCGATGAGCCTTTGGTTTCCTCTGATATACTCGGCAACAGGCATTCTGCGGTATTTGACAGCGCACTCACAAGTGTATCTGACGGCACGCTTGTAAAGGTTGTTGCATGGTATGACAATGAATACGGCTATGCCTGCAGAATGGTAGATATAGCCAAAAAAATGTTTTAGATTAATAATAACTTAATGAATCTCAGGTTGTATATGCTCCGCACAATAAGAAAACTAAAAAATGAAGATATCAGGAATAAGAGAATTCTTTTAAGGGTTGATTTTAATGTTCCTCAGGATAAAAATGGAAATATTTCAGATGACAGAAGGATAATATCCGGGCTGCTGACTATTAGATATCTTCTTAAGAAAGGAGCAAAGCAGATCATTGTCATGACCCATCTCGGAAGGCCTGACGGAAAGTCTGCGAAGAAGCTTAAGGTTGACCGGATTGCAGAAAGGCTTTCAAAGCTTCTGAAAAAGCCTGTTAAAAAACTGGATGACTGCATTAATTTAAAATTGAAAGATACAGCATCAGACGGCAGATATAATAACTTTAACAGATATAATAAATTTAAAATTGTAATGCTGGAAAACCTCAGATTCTATAAGCAGGAAGAGGATAATGACAAAACATTTGCAAAAAAGCTTTCTTCATTGGCGGATATTTATGTCAATGATGCATTTGCTGTTTCCCACAGAAAGCATGCTTCTGTGCATGCGATAACTTATTTCCTGCCGAGCTATGCAGGGCTGCTTTTGGAGGATGAAATCACTAGTATTGAAAATATATTAAAAAAGCCAAAAAGGCCGTTTATTGCGGTTATCGGAGGAGTGAAATTTGAGACAAAGATCCCTGTGATGGAGCATATCCTCAAAAAGACAGATATGATCCTTGTCGGCGGAGCGATGGCATTCACTTTTTTCAGGGCATTTGGAGCACATATAGGCAGATCAATCTATGAAAAAGAATATGTCAGGAAAGCCTACACTATTTTTTCAAATGCCCGCAAGAGGATTATTCTGCCTGCTGATGTTCTCATTGCTGATAGACTGAATGAGAAAGCAGACGTGAAAAATGTTTACAAGGCAGACATAATCCATGATTGGTACGGCATTGATATCGGTGAAGGCGCAGTAACTGACTATACACATCTGATCAAAAATGCAAAAACAATCGTGTGGAACGGACCCATGGGAATGGCAGAGATAAGAAAATTCTCCAACGGAACGAGAAAAATAGCCCTGGCAATAGCCAATTCAAAGGCTGTAACATTGGTCGGCGGTGCTGATACTTTGAGTTTGATAGATGAGCTTAAACTTGAGAATAAATTCACCCACATCTCAACCGGCGGAGGGGCTTTTCTGGAGTTTATTGCCGGAAAGAAGCTGCCTGGGATTGAAGTGCTGAGGAAATAGCCACAATAGTTACCCCCACATTTTGCTAAAAAACTGAGATTTTGCGTATTTGTAGGGGTAAGATGAGGGCATATAAAAGAAAATAAGAAATATTTGAAATAGAATTTATCTTAATTTGCTAACATCAAATATATTTGCATAATATCCGCGCATAGCATCTATTGCCTGCTCCCTCTTAAGCCCCTTAACTTTAATATACATATCCATATCTTTCCTTGCCATAGCTTCTGTTATATCAGGGGCTGTTTGTGCATATTGATTTGCTGCCATACGGACAGTATGCTGTGCGCTGGCAAACTCAGGCGGCTGTTCAGCAAGAAACTTATCAGCAGCGTGTATAAACAAACCTATTGCCTTTTTTTTATCTCTGGCATTGGCAGCAGCAACTCCTGCCAGATAAAGTTCTCCTTCTGCTTCATGATCCCTGCTAACCTGTGTATACCATTGATCCGCAAGTTGGTCAAGCCCTGACTTTCTAGCAGTAATGGCTGCTCTCTCGTATCTTTTATCATCAGCAAAAATCTGAACTGCTCTTTCATGCCTTCCATGCTGCATTGCTGTATCAGCAGCAACATCAGGTTCTTGAATTTGGAGTAATATAGCAATAGTTTTATCCGGACCCAGTTCTTCTGCAGCCTTTTGTGCAATCCATGTGAGACTATTGCTTCCTTTATCTTTTAGATGCCTTAGTTCATCTGCATACAGCTCTTCAATCATTTCAGTAAAACCTGCAGATACAGCATTCCTTCTGGCATAATCATATTGTTTACTATCTCTATAACGCCCTATAATTATTCTGTATAATCTATTCGCCTCTCCAGTTTGTTCCGCTTGCAATAAGAATAAGGCAATACGCTCGCATAATGAAGCGTTTCCTTCAGGCAAAAGCACATTGTCGCATAATCTTATTAAATTTTCAGTAAGCCCATGTTGGATACCATAGTCTATGCCATCAATTAACCTTTTGCCACGTACAAATTCCTCAAAATTCAATATATGCAATTCACGTGCTTCTTTATCCAGGCTATATTTTTCTGCAATATCGATTGCTTCTCCAATTCTGCCATTTTCTTTAAATATTTGAACAGCCAATGCATACTTTTCTGTTTTTACGGCTAATTCAGCAGCATTGTGAATTTGTTCTGCCTTTAAATAAATTTGAATTCCTAGCACAGGTAAGTCATGTTCTAAAGCATATTTGACACCTGCTTCGGTATTGCCGGATTTAGCCAGCATAGAAGCGCATATATCATGTGCGCCTATTCTTTCTGCTACAGAAGAAGCCATGGTATAATTTTCGACCTTTTCTAATGAAGGGATTATTAAGTCTAATGCCTCTTGTTTATCTGTTTCAAGCAATCTGTCTCCAGGATTATTTAGGGCTAGTTTAGATGCTTCCTCATATTGTTTAACAGCCATATAAACTCTAAAAACTCCCGGAGTTCCTCTTAATTTCCTGGCCAAATCAACAGCTTTGTCCACTTCCCCTTCTGCAACAAACCTGTCAACTCTTTTAGATTTGTCACATAATTCCTGCACTAATGCCCATAAGCTGACCATTTTATGATATAGTATCTATAAGAGGTATATAAACCTTTCTATTATAACTACCAATCAGTAGTTAACTATATAAACAACCCCCAAAACCTATTTAAACCATCATCAAACCCTTTATGATGGCCATAAATGACAGCAAGTGATAGGCAAGGGGGCGGAAGCGCAGCATGGTTTTGATCCACACAGGCTTGAGGATAAAGGAACAGCATGAGATCATACTAGACTTCTTTAAGATAGAGCATACGGAGATATACTATCCTTTTATCAGCGGATCAGAGAATGAGTTCAGGAACAAGATGTTCATGTTCTTATCATTTTTGATGGTTTTCAAGCTTATTTTCAGCATCTACCTGCCGGCTGCAGCTGAGATAATCCTTGCGGTGGTGTTTAATTTCCTCATTGTTGAGGGATTGGTAAGAATAATAAAGTCCTACAGCAATTCAACCATAAAATACGGCATGCTTTCATTAATTTTTTATTTAAGCATGATGTTTGTGTCTGTCATAATGGTCGGTAGTCTCTATGCTGGTTAAATTACTTGCGCTGCTGGATCTCGGAGCTGTGATAGCTGTACTTGCCGCGCCCATACTGCCGCAGAAGATGATGCTTTATGCCGGGGCATATCTTATGGGCAAGGGCGGATTCTTTGCCATGAGCGGCAACATAATAAGCATACTTGATGTGATCTGCGGGATACTGATCCTCCTGCTGGCGTTCGGGATAAGCCACAGCACGATAAATCTGTTCATCATCATATTTCTGATACAGAAGATAATATTCTCCTTTATTTAGCTATCATCTTAACTGCTATGGATTCCGCCTTGCATATGCCTGTCTTCCGTTCCTGCATAAGGCGGCGTATTCCGGGACTTTCTTTGCATCTCTCATAAATGCTTTCATGCCTGCCATTGTCATAGGATGGGATATATTTTCCGAAAAAGCCCTGTCTTCAAGAAGAATGGCTATATTATCCGGCTTTTTATCAGGGCTGCCTGTGTATATAGGGCAGCTTCCTGCAGATTCCAGGATTTCTTTTCCAAGCTGCACCATGACAGGATAAGGGACTGTCACTATATGCGCCCCTGCTTCCAATGCCCAGTAAAACTGCTCAGTTGTCCTTATGCTTGCCCCGATTATCTTTGTTTTTGTGCCTCTGACAGACTGCACAGCGCCGACTATCAGGTCATTTCCGCTTTCAAGCCCTCTCCTGTCCATCGGAACATCGCTTATCTCTCCGCTGAGATAGGAGTGCATCCTTCCTATGAACGGGCTTACAAATGATGCGCCTGCGCATGCAGCTGCATAGGCCTGGAACGGGATCATGGCAAGAGTGGCATTCACTCTCACGCCCCTCCTTTCCAGCTGGTCAACAGATTTGATCCCGTCTTTCACTTCTACAGCTTTGCTTCTTACAGCAGGGCATACAGGAACTTTTATGACCACATTATCATATCTTTTGCTGAATTTTTCA
>Ga0208375_1004440_pt1 | contig 11068 bp, 11 predicted proteins | sample RifOxyD1_FD_184038 | JGI IMG/M metagenome (GOLD analysis project Ga0208375, IMG submission 184038) | Soil microbial communities from Rifle, Colorado - Rifle Oxygen_injection D1 (SPAdes) | ecosystem: Environmental > Terrestrial > Deep subsurface > Rock core/Sediment | place: Rifle, Colorado... | reverse complement strand
TTCTTTCTTTAAAAATCCAATAATTCTATCTAAAATAAAGTTCATGTATAGATTAAAAACTCGCTATTTAAAAATATTTGCTTTTACTACAAATAAAAATCATAAAAATAAATTAAATTTCATTAATTCTTCGCGCATGAATTATTTCTCTGAATTGTTTAATTTCAAATCCACACCCAGAAAGATAATTTTTTAATTTTTGTACAGAATATCCCTTTATTTTATGTACTTCCATTGAAATTTTTTCGATTTTGTTTAACAATTCAACGGGAGATTTCATCAAAATACCATATTCTGCCCCTTCACAGTCTAATTTCAAGAAATTAATTTTATTTAATTTATTATCTTTAAAGATCTTTTTGAGGGTAACTGAAACAACCTCTTCGTCCTTTCCATTTTTTGATTTTGCAATGTTCTGATAAAGTGAATTTGCGACAGGAATTTCTTCATTCAGATAAAGCTTTAAAACTCCATTCTTATCTGCAACTGCCTTATTGAATATCTTTATTGAACTTGAAAGTTTATTAGTTTCAATATTTGATTTTAAATATTTGAAAGTTGCAGGAGATGGTTCAAATGAATAAACTTTGACATTTTTTGCTTGCTTCACAGCATATGTTGAAAATATTCCAACATTAGCACCAATATCAACAACAATGTCATTATTTTTAATATCAAAACCATCTTTTGTATAAGGTTTATCCCAGTATAATTCACTTAGCGTTACGGTATCACTATTTTCTCCTCTGTTCATGAGCCTAAGGTTCAAGCCATTTCTTAAGTTTAGATGAATGTCTCTTCTAATCAGATTCAAGTGCAAAAAGATTATTTCATACCAATTTTTTGCAGTGAGTATCCATCTGAAAAAAGAAGGAATATATCTCAAATAACGTATTCCTCTATTAAGAATGTCTACTAATTTATTATTCATACTACACTGCTTGCAAGATGAATTTATAAGGTTTATCTTATTTTTCTTAAGAAGAAGATGTTTATTCTTTTTCACATAAAAGAGTTTTATAATTGTGTTTTTCAATCTGTTGGATGAATTTCTTGGATGGATTGTTGAGTGGAATGATTTTAGCTTTAGTTTCATTCACTTCACTAAGTTTAAAACCTAAATTTATGAGTGATTTAAGATAATCAATTGGTTCAAATCCTGACATAACAATCCCCTTCGGACTAAATTCAGATATTATCTTTATCTTTTGATTTTCATTCAGCAGATTATGCATCCCATTAACTGCAAGAAACTCTGAACCTTCAATGTCCATTTTAATAAAATCGACCTTATTGCATTTATTTTTAAAATAATCATCCAACCGCACACTGTGAATTTCAATAAATTTTCTGCCGTCTTTTGAATCATATATTCTGTGACCTGCAAAATTAGTTCCCCCCAAAAATAACTTAAGTTTTCCATTTTTGTTTGAAATTGCCTTGTTCACTAAAACAACATTTTTATATCCATTAACCTTGACATTCTTTTTAAGAAGTTTAAAATTCGTTGGATCAGGTTCGAAAGCAAAAACTTTTCCATTTTTGCCAACGAGTTTAGCAAACATCAAAGTATAATATCCGATATTTGCTCCCAAATCCAATACAACGCTTTCTTTTTTAATCATGGATTTCATAAAATTTGTTTCGAATTCCGAATAAGTTCCATTTATCGATAAACGCAGTGAATCGTTAGCATCAAGGAAAAGTTTATGACCATCGATAAATACGTAATCTAATCTTAATTTTCGCACTACAAACCTGATTAAAAATTTAGCAGGATAGAATTTCCAAATACTATGCCCACCGAGAATAAATTGAATTCCCCGGAAACATTTGATTAATATTTTTTTTATTCGAGTCATTTTTTCATCTTTTTCCACAATAAATAAAAGTTCAGTCTACAAATTCAATTCCCGATAAAGCCTGAGTTTTTCCTTTAAATGCAATATTAAAAGCTTTTCTTGTAAGCTTATATGTGTGGGCAGGTAAATGGAACATATCATACTGCAAAATCAACTTCAGCGTGATTAGTCCATTTTGAAAGGTACTTTTTCTAGGATCAAAAGGATATGCTTTTTCTTTTATTGCTATTATATTGAATGCTTTTTCTCTTTCTTCTTTTGTAAACTCGGGTGTTTCAAATCCTACTTCGAAAAGCTGCGAGGATTGGTTCTTATAATCTTTTAATATTTTGCCATGTTTTTTGACCCAATCAAATACTCTCGTTCTAGGCAATGGCATTAAATTTTGCCAAGAATTAAAATCAAATCCAATTTCTTTACTAAAACGATATGAATCCATCACTCCTTTAAACGTATCTTTCGGAAGGCCGATTATAAAAAATGAGTATATTTTTATTTTGTATTTTTTAAATAATTTAACTGCATTTTTAATATCTTCGAGGCTTTCCCCCTTATCTATATCATTAAATATTTCAGGAACAAGACTTTCAACACCAATCTGCACCCTTTCACAACCGGAAAGTTTCATTTTTTGAACAAGCGATTCTGTAAGTTTGTCAGCCCTAGCCATGCAGACCCAGTTTAAATTAAGTTTTTCCTTAATCAAAAGATTACAAAATTTTTCTGCCCTTGCAATATCCAAAGTAAAGTTATCATCAACTATGCTAAACAGTTCACAATCAAACTTTTTAACAGCCAGTTTCAATTCGGTGATTAAACTTTCAGGAGTTCTTGCCCGCCAAGAACGGTTAGATAATACCTGAGAATAACAAAAATTACAATTATAAGGACATCCTCTTGATGTTAGGATTGGATATGCGTGTTTTCCTTCAAAATTAAAATGTTTAATTCCGAGTGCTTCGTAATCTGGGAGCGGCAATGAGTTTATATCTTTAATCAATGGTCTTTTCTCAGTACGAACTATTCTTCCGCTGCTTCTAAAAATAATTCCTTTTACATCATTTAATGCCATTTTGTGCTCAAATGCTCTTGCTAACTCAAGAATGGTTTCTTCTCCTTCTCCAATAGCAACTACATCAATATTTCTATTATCTTTCAGGAGTTGCTCTTGTTCAATAAATGTTTGCGCTCCTCCGACAATAACCTTACATTTATGATATCGTTTAACTTTATCAATTAATTTCATACACGCGTAGTATGATAAAGAAAGCATTGTGAATCCGACGATATCTGGTTTAAATTCAGCGAGTGTTTTTTTCAATATTAGTTCTTGGTTTATCTGATATCTATTGTTGAAGTCTAGAACTTTTACTTCATGATTTTCTTTTTTAAGAACAGCAGCTAAAAAAGCGAATCCTAAGTTGATTCCTTTTACGCGACCGGGGGGGTCAATAAAAAGCACTTTCATTCATTGAGAATATTTGCCTCGCTTTAAATAGATTCTGCTTTTTAAGGCTCTGTAGAAAATAAGATAAACTCCCCTGTTAGTCGTTAGACTAAACGGGGGTGGAGCAAATCCACCACATGAAACAGAAAAGAGGAGTAGTACAAAAACTTAAGCGTTTGTTGAGAAGATTGGGTTGCCCGAGATGGTTGCGCCATTTTGGACCAAAAACATACGAGTTTTTGGAGCATTTGCGTGCCCTTCTAATAAGAGCATACTGCAGAGTGTCATATAGCAGAACTAAAGAGTTCTGTGATGATATTGGAATTCGCTGTCCGAGCAAATCAGCTTTGCAATATACGGCTGCAAAACTTAATTCAGATTTCTGGCAGAGAATTTTGAGCGTAACTTGCGGCAATTCATATCTTGTCGCAATTGACAGCACAAGTTTGTCAAGGACAAACCCAAGTTATCATTATCTGAAGCGAATTGACAGAGAGGATTCAATGAAACGCTGTGTAAAACTCAGTATGTACACTTCAAAATGAAGAATACTCGCATTTCGCCTACGAGCGAAATGGCGAGGGGATACAAAAGATGTTTTGTATCTTATTTATCATGCACCTATTTTGGCGCATGTAACTTGCATGGACAAAGGATATGATGCTGAATAGGTGCACGAATTATTCAGAAAGCGGGGATTATACAGCATAATCCCTGTTAGAAATAACTGCCGCCGAGAAAAATATCGCAAGGAGATGAAGCGATATTTCAGGTATATGCTTTCTAATCAAAGAAATTGCGCAGAATATAACAATTCCAGTCTTAAACGATGCTTCGGAAGCCACCTCCGAAGCATTAAGTTTCGGTCACAGCATACAGAAGTCACCGCGAGGGCAATATTGCACAACTTAAAAGCCATTTTGCTCGGACTTTTTCACCGGAGCCCAACATATAGAAGCATTTATAAATCTATATTTTAAAATTTAAAGCGGGATGAGAGAATATTAATTGCTATGAAACTATCCATAATTATTCCAGTATATAACGAAGAGAAAACAATTATGCAACTATTAAATAAAGTAAATTCGGTGAATTTAAATAAACTCAGATTAAAAAAAGAAATAATTGTGGTAAATGATGGTAGTACCGATAGTACAAAAAATATTTTAATTGAAAATAAAGCAAAATATTCAAAACTAATAAATAAAAAAAATCAAGGGAAAGGCTCAGCCATAAGGCTTGGATTCAAAAAAATAAGTGGTGATTTAATCATCATACAAGATGCAGATTTAGAATATAACCCAAATGAATATTCCAAATTACTAGAACCAATATTAGAAGGAAAAACAAGTGTTGTTTATGGATCGCGATTCAATAAGAAAAATAAAACGTGGGCAATTCCTACTCACTACATAGGAAATCGCTTTTTATCTTTTGTTTTAAACGTTTTATTTTTAAGAAATATATCTGATATGGAAACGTGCTATAAATGTTTCACGAAAAAAATTTTATCAAGATTAAGGCTGAGAGAAAATGATTTCAGAATTGAACCTGAAATAACTACGCAAATAATTAAAAAAGGGTTTAAATTAATCGAAATACCTATAACATATCACTCAAGAGGGTATGATAAGGGAAAGAAAATAAATTGGGTCGATGGAATTAAAGCTTTATTTGCAATAGTAAAATATAGGTTTGAAAAATGATACCTCCTCGCACTGAAGTGCGAGGTATCCTTACTAAACAAAAGCCGATAGCTTTTGTTGACGATAGTAAGCAGGAAGCTTATTATCGGGAATACGATATGTGCCTTAGCTGTATCTGATGTAGTTTTCAACTACATCGGCTGTGACATTGCCGATGCTCCTGAAAAATTTCCCAGGACTCCACAAATGTTCATGCTGGCGCAGAAACTTTTCGTTTCTGCGCAATATACGCGAGGAAATGCCCTTGAAAAGTTGCAAGGCTTTTGCGACTGACATTGTTTGCGGAATGTCCGCAAACAAATGCACATGGTCAGGCATAACTTTAAGTTCATAGACTTGCATGCCATAGTTGATGGCGACAAGCCTTATTGCGCCTTCGCAGACTTTGCGGTATGCAAAGCTGTTGAAAACTGGTGTGGAATATTTAGGTTTCCATACGAAATGATAAGCATTCTGTCCGACAGAATGCTTATTGTGTTTAAGGTTAAATTCCATTTTCATTGCACTCCGCGCAACGAAAATTTTATAGCTCACACTAAGGGATTGGTGTTTGTGTGCGCCGGTTTCGCCGCGCACGCTTTACAATCATGACAGAATTCAAAAATGTAACGGAGGAGAACGTCTCCTCCCAGCACTATAACTGCTGGGTATCAGACGTTCAGAAAATGTAATGAAAAAATTTACCAAATATGAAAAATATTCTATTTATGTAATTACAATCGGTTTTCTCATAAGAATATTTATAACACTCTTTGTATACCCAAGCGGCGATGCAACTTGGCACATAAATGTGGCAAGGTTCATTTTCGAAACCAAAACCATACCATCAATTGAGCCTTTGGTGGGTGGCGCATTTTGGCCACCCCCTTTTTTTCACATTTTGATGGCAATAGCGTATGGTTTGTTTGTTTTTTTCGGAGAAAGTTCTGCATTATTGAGTGCACAGATGATAACCCCTATTTTTTCAGCAATAAGCCTTGGTATTTCATACTTAATAATAAAACAATTGTCGAATGAAAAAATTGCATTTTACTCAGCTATTTTTCTTGCTTTTCTGCCCATACACGTTTACATGAGCACATTAGCTTATGTTGACATGACATTTATGGCCATGTTTTTGCTTTCATTATATTTCACGCTTAAAAAAAAGTATAGTTTAGGGGGTATATTTGCAGGATTGACTATGCTTACAAAATATCACGGAATTTTATTGATTTTTTTGAATATATACATAGTTTATGTTAATAAAGAAAAAATTAAATCATATATTTCTTCGGTTTTACCTGCAACAATTCTTGGTTCTTCGTGGTATTTGAGAAATTTTATTTTATTCGGAAATCCTATTTGGCCTTTCATGAATTCACTTTTCAAGGGAGATGCGGTTTTGTGGGAAGCGTACAATCATGCTTCAATTTCTAATTTCATTTCATTTAGACCTTACATTTCGCTCCTAACTGAAACTCTTGGTGTTCCTTCAGGAAATATTCATTCCTTGTCGCTTGTTAATTTCCCATATTCAGGAGTAATTATTTCACTATGGCTGATTGGAAGTTTTGTTTATTTGGTACCTGTACTTTTAGGGCTTAGTTCATTAAAGAAACATGGAAAATTGTTTTTACTTTGGTTTTTACTATTCGCATCATTCGGTTCTTTGTATATATACGATTACGGTGATTTAGAATTTAGATTTTTGTTAGCTTTACTTCCAATTGCTGCCTTTGCCTGGGCGTATGGATTTAAGAAAATAATGCAAAAAAAATATTCAAAAACAATATGCGTTTTATTGATAATATTGATAATTTGCTTAGCTTCTGCCGAATTACTAAAAGCGCACGCAGCTTCTTCTCGTTGGGATAAATTCAGGACGGATTTTGACTGGGTTAAAGAAAATACAGCAAAAGATGCAAGAATATTATTTGAAGGCGGACAAACGCTCGGCTTTAATTTTCGAAGAGAATTCGTTTTATATGAAAAAGGAATTAAACAAGATAAATTTGATTATGTTATATTTTATCCGCTCATTACAAAAGACAGCCCGTATGATGAATTGTTTATTGAAAAAATCAAAACTTTCCCTCTTGTTTATCGAAATAATAAAACAAAAGTTAGTTTATATTCTAAATCAATCAATTCTGATTGATTATCTTTTGTATGTCTTGGTGTAGAGAATGTGAGCCATAAATAACATCATTTCTTGCCACTTGGTCTTTATCAACCCCATTAACATCAAAAGAAATGAATATTTTGAAAAATTTAAGCAACCACATCGGAATAGTGATATTTATTGCTGATATTTTTGATAGCTTTTTAATTAAAGTTCCTACTTTGGAAAAAGAAAGCTTTTCTTTCCCCGATAAATGAACAATTCTTCCTTTTTTCCAATTTTTTATTAATTTCAAAGTAATCACTGCAACATCTTTTTTGTTGATTGGCTCGAATAATTTGTTTGGATTCCCTAATGTTAACAATATGTGGGATTTTTTCATTATTGAATACAATGTATAAAAGTAGCTGTTTTTGTCTATTCCATAAACAAAATTTGGTCTCGCTATCACATAATCTAGCGCAGATGTTTTAACTGCACCCTCACATTCCTTTTTGGAATTTCCATAAGATCCTGTTTTTGGAATTGTTACATTAATTGTTGAAAAATAAAGTAATTTCTTTACCTTTTGCTGTTTCATTGCTTTTATTGTGTTTTTTAAACAAACAATATTTTGTTTGAACTTGTTTTTGTTTAATGAACGAACAACAGCAGCGAGATATATTACAATGTCAACGTCTTCCATTGCTGGAATCAATGAATCTGAGAACCTCAAATCTCCTTTGATGTATCTAACATGTTTAATTAAAACATTGGGTAATGTACGTGAAAAAACAAAAACAGAATACCCTGATTTAGATAAAATTGGTACGATTTCTTTCCCGATATAACCCGTTCCACCTATAACCAAAATTCTCTTATTTTCCATGAAAGTACCATTAATAAATATCTTGGTCGAAAGTAATACTCTTTGTATGCTTTCGAGAGCATTTGCTTTATTTTTTGATGACTTAACATCTTGTGCTTTATTAAAGGATTAAATTGAGTATATTTTTCAAAATCATAATCAGATATTCTATTTTCTTTCTCAAGAGCTGCATAAAAATCAGTTCCGGGATAAGGCGTGCATACAGAAAAACGTGCAAGAAACGTGTTTAATTTTTTAGCATAGTCAAGGGTTATCTGCATTGTTTTTTCAGTATCATTTTCATATCCGAAGATATAAAATGCCGATATTTTTATTCCTATTTTCTTGCAATAGTTTACCAGTTCTTCTTGATGATTAATGTTGATTAAAAGACGTTTATTTTTCTTTGCAATCTCGGGATCGACAGTTTCTATTCCTATGTTAAGATTTCTTAGACCGGCTTTGAACATCATTTTAAGTTTAGATTTATCGAGCAAATCTATGCGAGTTTCGATTCCCCACTCAATCTTAACGTTACTTTTACCTAACTCATTGCAAAATTCTTCGATATATCCTTTTTTTAATCCAAAAGTTGGATCACGAAATTGTATCCCATTTATTCCATACTTATTTTTAAGATAGATTATATCTTCAACGACCTTTTTGGGAGATCGCATAATAATAATTGGGCCTTGAAATTTTCCATAAACACAATAGTAAGAACAGCTATAAGGACACCCTAACGAAGCTTGTAAAGCGAAAAAAGGTTTTGCTTTTATTGCAGGATAATAACCATATTCTGAAATCGGAAATCCTTCAAGTTCAGGATGAGGGAGGGAGTCTAAATCAACTTTTTCTTTAACATCAATAATACCAGTCAATTGAGATTTATTTTTGAAATCATTCATAAAGAACTTCTCAAAACTTCCCTTTATGACGAAATCTGCTGAATCAAATTTTGAAGGCACAGTAGAAGGAAAAGGTCCAATAAAACCAATCTTAGCATCTTGATTTTCTTTTTTTAATTTTTTTGCGACATCATTTTCATTTTTAATATCGACTATTGAGCCATAAATAACGATTACGTCAAAATTATCATCTTTAACTGGAAGACTGCCCTCGAAATACTTTGCACATATATTTTTTTGCTTGAAAATGCCCATTAAAAACGCAAGAGAGACTATTGGTAGTTTTATATACTTATTTTTTATGTTTGCGATTATTTTTCCAAAAAAAGTGCCAGAATATGTATCGGCCGTTCCGAATCCACCATTTAAATCTTTATTCATCGCGACATTTTTTTTGCTATTCTTTACATTAATGACTGCAATTTTTAGTTCGGATATCCCGTCATTTTCTGTCATCATTTTAATATTACCCTGCATTGATTAATAAATCTGTTTAATAAAGGGCCTATATAAATTTATCTTGCGAAACATTTATAAAGAATGCATATTCTTTTTAGTTGGGGGCAGAAGCAATTTATTAAAAATATCTGATATGTCATGAGCACAAAAATTCTATTAATAAGCCCGCCAGAACTTAGATTCCAGAAATTTATTAAGCAAACCGTTTACTTTCCGCTGGGGTTGATGTACCTAGCTTCAATGATCAGGGATATTTCCGATGTCAGAATTCTAAATTGTCTTGTTTCAGATGCCTCCCCGCGAAACCAGGGAAATATGACTTTAATCGGAATGACTTATAAAGAAATAGAAAAGAAAATAAGAGAATTCAAACCAGACATAGTCGGAATATCAGTAATGATTTTTCCATTACTGAGTGGAGCAAAAGAAATAAGTAAAATATGTAAAAAAATAAATCCAAAAATAGAGGTTATTTTCGGCGGGGCATATACTTCAGTCAGATATGGTAAATTTCTTGAAGAAGGGTATTGTGATTATTGTGTTGTTGGAGAGGGGGAAAAAACATTTAGAGAATTTGTTGAAAAATATAATTCAAAATCTTCGTTAACAGGTATTAAAGGAATTGCATACAAAAATAAAAACGGAATATTATTTGAACCTCGTGAGCTAATCCAAAATTTAGATGAACTTCCATACCCCGCATACGATCTTTTAGACATGGATGAATATTACAAATACAAAATGGTATATAACAATGATTTAATCCATTTAAAGGAAATGCCGATAATAAGCAGCAGGGGATGTCCGTACAACTGCGTATTTTGTGCGATAAAGAAACACATGGGGCAACGATGGAGACCGCACTCTCCAGAATACATCATAAAACACATGAAATATCTCATAAATAAGTTTGGCATAAAACAATTCCACTTCTTAGATGATAATTTATCTGCTAATCCAGAAAGATTTAAAAAAATACTCAAGGGAATAATTCCTTTAAAAATTAGATGGAATGCACCATATGGTATGAGAGCCGATTCATTAAGTTACGAGATTTTGAAAAAAATGAAAGATGCCGGGAATACATCTGTTCAAATAGCGATTGAATCTGGAAATCAAGAAACATTGAGTAAAATAATTAGAAAAAATACGTCATTAGAAAAAATAGAAGAGATGATTAAGGCTTGCAAAAAATTAAAAATAAAAGTAGGCGCTTATTACATCATAGGATTCCCTGGTGAAACAATTGAAACGATGAAACAAACCATCGATTATGCTGTTCATATGCTAAAAGAATATCACGTTTCTCCTGCCCTATATGTTGCAAGTCCAATTTTCGGAACAGAACTATATAAAGAATGTGAAGAAAAAGGATATGTTAAAAAAAATCTTAATGAAAAAGATTTATCATCAGCAACATCAATTGATGGAAATCATTTAATATCCACTGAAGATTTTAACAGCAAAGATATAAATGAACTAATAAAATACTATCAAAACAAAGTTAAAATAGATTATAATCTTAAACATCCTATACGTGCTGCAAGAACATTTATGCACATGTTTTCAAAAAATCCCGTACTTACCTTAAAACGTGTACGTGATACAATATTGAACAGAAAGATTAATTTAGCCAAACTTAAATAAATTAAAATCGTTAAAATCGGCATAATAGGCGGTTCCGGACTGGATAACCCGGAAATACTTGAAAATTCTACTGACTTAGATGTTGATA